>Ga0213833_1000075_pt1 | contig 252411 bp, 195 predicted proteins | sample SWATP21_FD_160575 | JGI IMG/M metagenome (GOLD analysis project Ga0213833, IMG submission 160575) | Coastal seawater microbial communities from Marineland, Florida, United States - SWA TP2 #1 | ecosystem: Environmental > Aquatic > Marine > Coastal | place: USA: Florida | collected 2016-08-14
GCGCAGCGCCAGCGGGCGCCCCACCGAGACCCATCCAGCCGCAGGCCTGCGGCGCTTCACTCGTCAGATCCTGTTCGGGGCTCCCTCGTGTCGTCCCGAACCGGGGTTTTCCGACATCCTGCTAGTGCCTCAGGTCTGAAGCCCATACCGGGTTTCTACAGGACCCCCTCTTGGGGTGGGGGGTCCCTCCGAAACCCTCGGTTGGCCCAACCTACCTTCGGCACTTTGTTCTTTTTCCGCTCCGCGCCCCTCCGGGACGCTCCGCTCTCGTGCTGACCATGTCTTCGGGGAGCCGGTAGTCTTGCATGACGGTCATGAACACGTGGGCATCGCGAGCGGTTTGGCTGGTCTTGGGCGTCGCGGGTTGTGAGGGCGAAGCTCCGGCCGAGGTCGAGGGGGTGTCCCCTCCTCCGGCTGTCGAGAAGAAGTCTCCACTGGCGAAGGACGACCCGCGGTTCAAGCCCTATGTGCCCAAGCCCAAGGCTCCGCTCGACTTCTCGGGGGTCGATGTTGGGGATGAGCCGATGGCGGACGCTGCCGAGTCGCTGGATGCGTTGGGCAATGCCATCGTCGACGCGCTCAACGAAGGCGACCGCGAGGCGCTGGCCAAGCTCGCGGTCACTGAGCGCGAGTACAAGGACCGGTTCTTTCCCGTGACGATCCACCACAAGAGCGGCCTCGGGCTGGGAGCGGAACTCGCATGGGCCGAGCTGCACGGCGAGTCGAAGGGCGACATGAACACCGCCCTCGAGCGATACGGCGAGGGAGACCTGACCTTCGTTCGTTTCGAGACCAAGGACGTCGCACACAGACCCAAGGTGAACCTTCATCGTCGCCCCAAGGTCGTCGTGGCCGACGCGAGCGGTCGCGAGCAAACCTTGGTGATGTTGGGGTCGATCCTCGAACACACGCCGACGGGCGGGTTCAAGGTCCTTGCGTTTCGCGACACCCCATGAGGAAACCGCCCACGTCGGGATGACGTGGGCGGCGAGGAAGTGGGAAAACGAGAGCCTCTCTACGGGAACTCGAACGAGGGTGGGGAGAGAGTTCGACTCTTCATGCCGCGAAGCACGGTCAGCATGAAGGGCACTTGACCGATAAGCGTGTTCCCGCAGAGGGCTCGGCGGGGTAGTGCACCTGGGACCCGGGAAGGTTCCCGACCTGCGTGGAATCACCACATGTGGGCCGCCAGACACCCTCCGGACCCATTTCGGAGCCCCGCGAGGTTTCGCGTCAGACGCGCGGAGGCGGTACCCTGGAGACGGTGCGAGAGCTCCAGACGATGGTCGAAGTGACGGCGCTCGCGATTCAGGAGCGGGTCGCGCGGATCCACGACGCACTTCACGGGCTTCGCGACCTGACCCTGTCCTTGATCGCGAACACCAAGCGGAGCCCCGAGTCGGTCGCACAGTGGCTCGATGTCGCGGGCTTCGGAACCGATGAGCACGGCTACTTCGAGCGGTTGGACGTGCTGAAGAGAGCTCGGGCTGGAGAGGTGGATGCGCGGACGCAGATCTACTACGCCCAGCCGTCGATCGAAGCCGACGCGGAGGCGGTGCACCGCATGTACTCGCTGCGTGGGCTCGCGGACATCCTCTGCGGCCTCGCGGAGCGCATCCCGGGTCTCGCGTGGCTGTACTACCAAGACGCGACGCACTTCTCGCTGACGTATCCGATGCACGACCCGTGCACGGTCGTGCCCCCGGACTTCGACTGGCACGCGTATCACACGTATCTGTCGGTGCTGCCCGATGTGAACCCCGAACGGGAGATCCGCTGGACGCCACCGAACATCGACTATGGCGGCAAGGGACTCATGGTCGCCCCGTCGATCCCTCTGTATCGCGACGACACGCTCATGGGGGTGTGGAGCTTCGACGTCCCGGTGGTCGGGTTGATCGAAGACTGCATGAAGTCGATGTTCATCGATGGGCAGGACAGCTTCATCGTGGACTCCGATGGCATGCTGGTGGCGCATCGGAGTTTGGATCCGCTGCAAGTGGGCGCGAGTGGAGAGGTCGTGCGCAAGTCGATCGCCGAGCTGGGATCGGCCTACGCCAAGGTCGACCTCGACCACCTTCGCAAGACCGGGACGGCCACGGTTGTCGACGAACGAGGCGAGCGTCGGCATGTCGTCGGACGGCGCATCCCAGCGCTGAACTGGCTCCTGATCGCGTCGGTCCCCGAGCAGAGCCTGCTTGCGGAGATGACCCGCTCCTTCACCAACGCGTTCGATCACGTTCGACAAGGCGATCTCGCGCACCGGATCCTCCCTTTGGGTGAGGAACTGCAGGGCATCGTTTCGGCCTACAACGACATGGTCGGGGAGCTCGAGTCGACGCTCGAAGCCAACGAGCAGGCCCGCAAAGCGCTCGATCGCAGCCGCCGAAAGACCCGAGCCATCTTCGACGGGGCTCCGGTCGGTTTGGCGGTGCTCCGAGGCGACCGGGTACTCGTCGATGCGAACGCCGAGTTGGCTCGGCTCGTGGGCGCCAAGCCGGCCTCTCTGCTGGGGCGGAGTTTCGTGTCGCTTGCGGCCGAGCAGCTTCAAGCGAGGTTCGGGCACGATCTGGACGATCCCGAGCGACAGTCCGGTCGCAGCCCCATCGAGACCGAACTCCTGCATGGCGACGGCCATCTGGTCCCCGTGCGGATCGTCGTCCGGGGCCTCGAACTCGACGGAGAGCCGCACCTGCTGGCAGGGGTCGAAGACCTCACCCGTCGGCGCGAACTTCAGGCTCAGTTGCAGCACACCCAACAGGTCGAAGCGATCGGCAAGTTGGCCGCTGGTGTCGCGCACGACTTCAACAACTTGCTGACCTCGGTCGTCGCCAACGCCAGCTTTCTCGAAGAACTCGTCACCGACGCTGAGGCGCGGGGGATGGCCGACGCGATCAAGGTCGCTGCGCGGACCGGTGCTGCACTCACCTCTCAGTTGCTCGCGATCAGCCGGCGCGACATCGTGCAGCCACGGTCGGTGAGCTTCTCGGAGACGTTGGCCGAATCCGAGACGCTGCTGCGCAGGTTGCTCGACGACGATGTCATCTTGGAGTTCTGCATCGAGGAGGCGCTGCCCCGGGTGTGGGCCGACCCTGGGCAACTGCTGCAGGTGGTGATGAACCTCGTCATCAATGCCCGCGATGCGCTGGGCGATGATGGCGGCCGCATCTGTGTGGACCTGCGCCGCGCGCCGCGAGCCGGCGGGTTGATGTTGTCCGTGACCGACGACGGGTCTGGCATCGCGGAGCCGCTGCGCGACCGCGTGTTCGAGGCGTTCTTCACCACCAAGCCGCGTGGCACAGGTCTTGGGCTTTCCACGATTCGCGACATCGTGCGGGAGATGGGCGGCGAGGTGACGTTTCAGTCCGAGGTGGGCGAGGGCACGGTTTTCGACGTCTTCATCCCCTCGCTCGAGACCGTCGCCGCACGTCCTTCCGATGCGTCGCCGGCGGAGGCCGTCGAACGTGTCGTGGTTGTGGTCGATGACGAGCCCGTCGTGCGCAACATCGCCGTGCGAATCCTGGAGCGGAAGGGGCTGCGGGCACAGGCATGCGAGGACGGTGAAGCTGCGCTCCAGTTCCTCGGTCGCCTCGGTGCACGCGCGGGCATGCTGCTCACCGACGTCGTCATGCCCGGCATGTCGGGTCGCGAGCTGGCCGACGTGGTGCGCACCCGCTACCCGGAGCTTCCCGTGCTGTTCATGTCCGGCTATGCGGACGACGCGATCGTTCGCCGGGGCGTCGAGGCGGCAGACGTGGTCTTGCTCCGCAAGCCGTTTCAACCCGACGAGCTGGTCGACACGGTGCGTTCGATGATGGCGGCCGACAGCGTGGAACAACGCGGCTGACGTTGCGGTTGGAACCCATGTGGTCGAAGGCGGCAGAGTCGGCGGGCTCTGGGAGCCTCATGCCAGTTCTTCGTCTCGCGAGCGGGCGTTGGTCGAGACGGTGGTCGACCCGTGGCCGTGTTTGGTCGGGCATTCCGTTCCTGCTGTAAGTCACTCAGCAGGGCTGGGATGGCGCCTTGCCTTCGCCTTCTCGCGCATCGTGACGGGCGCGCTCTTCGTGGCCGCCATGTTCGTGCTGGCGCTGTTGTTGGGGGTGTTCGCAGGGTGCTGCGCCCATGGTGAGCTCAGGGGAGCGCTAGGGTGTGTCGCGCTCGGTTTGGAGGTCGCGATCCCGGCTGTCGCGCTGCTTTGGTGGACGGCGGGCGCTCGCGTGTAGTGCGGGCTACTTCGGACACATCGCTTCGAGGAGCGCGCGCGGATGCATGTGCCGCGGTGGGTGTTCGCCGCCTTCGGTGTCGATCTTCTGATCGAGAAGCGTGCCCTGGTTTCGCCCTTCTCGGACGAAGTGCTCCGTATATGCCGGGTCCTCGAGCGCTTGGTCCAGAGGGACCCACTGGACTCCCTGGTCTTCCATCGCCGCGAGCAGGGGGTCGATCATCTCCGCATCGAATGCGCCGGAGTGAAGCAGCAGCACGTGGGGGATTCGTCGTCCATACAGCGCACGCGCGGCCGCGTCAGACCACGCCAGCATTTCCAACGCGTGCGCGATGAAAGTCTTGCGCAGGGCCTCGAGCGCTCGTGCATCGCCCGTCTCGGTGCACCGCGCGAACGCAGCGTTGAATGCCCAGTCGTAGAAGTCGATCGTGACGGGAGCGATGCGATATCCGCGTTGCGCCAGGTGCTCTCGAATGGCGACGGTGTCCTCGCGGGTCATGCCTTCGAGCAGGTAGGGGTAGCGAAAGGTCGGCGTGCGTTCGCCGCCCAGGGCAAGCGTGTCGAGTAGGGGCTCGTTGGCCGCGATGTCTTCGTAGTACTCGTCGAGGTCGATCTTGCGAAGGTCGGGATGGCTGAAGGTGTGGTTGCCCAGCGGGTGGCCGGCGGTGGTCCATGCCTCGAGCGCCGCCCGAAGGCCGGGGTCGTGTTCGAGCTTGTCGGCGTTAATGAACCCGTAGACTTGGGGAACCTCGTGGCCCTCGAACGCGGCCAGGAGGCGGGCGTGAATCTCGAGCGGCGGGAGCCCTTTCACGCGGGGTCCGTGCGCCGGGAGATCGTCGACCGTGATGGCGACCTGCAGGGGCCCGAGGGGGGTCGGGGCCGCTTTGGCCGGTACGACGTCGACGATCGGTGTCGGCGTTTCGGGAGCCGGAGCTGGCGGGGTCCGGCATGCGAGGGCAGCCAGCAAGACGGGGAAAAACGCGCCTTTGAAGAGTGTTCCGGCCACCGAGGCGAGTGTTGCACGGCCCGATGTGTTTTTCGTGCAACACGGCGTGCCGACGGTCGACTCAGACCGCGCAATGACCCATGACTCGAGCCCTACCTGGCCGGACGCCTACGTTCCTTCCCCGGACACCCGAGCCACGGCCCAGAGCCTCGTGACCTGGGTGAGAGCTGCCACGGGCCTGGCTCTCACCGCCAGCGTGCTGTCGGCGCTGGGGTTCGTGCTCGGAATCTCCTCGTCCTTGGTCCTCAGTAGCGCATGTGCGGTCCTGTTCGTCTTGTGTGTGCTCGGCACCCTTCGGCTCCGCGAGCTCTCCTCCGCGCTGACGAGCATCGACAGCACGCCCACCTCTTTTGCGGTGCAGCGGACGTTCGACGCCGTGCGTGCGCTGTTCACTCTCGGCTACGCCCTCACGGGCATCGCAGTGGTCTCCCGTCTCGTCTCCATTTTGATGTCCGTCTGAAAGGTCCTACCGATGAACGCTGCCCAATCCTCCCTCATCGCTGCTGCGACCTCGGCCGCCAGCGCGCTGCGCACCTTCGTCATCCTGTCGGTCGTCAACCTCGCGCTTCAGGCCCTCGTCGTCGTCACCACCCTGGACAACGTCTGGACCACGGTCGCCGCGTCTCTTCCCAACATCGGCCTGCTGGTGCTGCTCTTCAGCGCCTCCGACTCGCTCGACCACCTCGACGAGGGGCCGATCGACGACCTCGTCAACAACACGTTGTCCAAGCTGCGTGCCTACTTCGCAGCGTCCGTGGTGCTCCTGTTTCTGGGGCTGGCGGTGACGGTCTCGATCGTCTCCGTCTGAAGTCCCTACGCGTCTCGATGCGTGCGGACGAACTCCAGGGCCTCTTCGCGGGTTCCGAACGTGTTCGCACCGAATGCCCGCTCCCGGGCGACGGGGTCCGGCAGGTTGACCGCGCGTCGCATCGCCTCCACCGCGACCACCCGGGACGTAGACCCCGAAGCGCCATACCGGGCGATGATCGTGGCGAACTCGTGTGCGATGGGCATCGCCAGCTCTGCCGAGTACCGAGCGCCCATCGCGGCGGCGAGTCGAAGGCCATGGGTGCAGACGATCAACGGAACGCGACCGCCGACTCGATCTCGAATCTCCGACAGCCCTGCAAGCACGGCATCTCGCCAGCGGTCGAACGTCTCGTCGTCGACGATCTCGACGTCGACGTAGTTGATCTCGATGACCCGCTCCAACTCGAGCCACCGGATGTCATATCGCGGTGCCACCGTACTGTTCTACCACTGAGCGGGCACGAAAATGGCCGGACTCCATCACGGAATCCGGCCACGGAGTGCCTCGTACTCGGTGCTACTTCGTCTTCATCGGAGCGGCGTCCTTGGGATTGCGCTCGGGAAGCAGCGTGCCGTCGACGTAGCGCTTGGTGTTGAAGAAGCGCTTGGCGGCCTTCTGCACGTTGTCCTTGGACACGCGCTTGGTGGCCTTGGAAGTGTCGGCGATCTCGCTCGGGTCGGTGTCGTAGCGGAAGTGCTTGCCGAGCTGGCGCAGCCACCAGCGGTTCTCCGCGAGGTCGGTCTCCATCTGGCGACGGCGGGTCTCCTTGACCTTTTCGATGATCTCGTCGGTGGGGCCTTCCTTCTTCACCTCGGTGATGATGTCGAACACGGCCTTCTTGAGCTTGCCGACGTTCTCGGGCGCGCAGCCGAAGCCGATCGTGTAGCTGTACTCCTGGCGTGGGCGACGGTCGATGTTGCCGAAGCTGAACGCCCCGTAGACCCCGCCCATCTCCTCACGCAGAACCTCGCGCAGGCGAATGCCCATCACGTCGGCGAGCATCTTGATGTCGTCCTCGGATTCGGGGGTCCACTTGGCCTTGCCGTGAAAGGTCATCATGACGAAGGCCTTGGGGTCCTGGCCCTTGTTGACCGTGAACGCCTTCACGCCCTTGGGCTTGCGGGCGCCGATGTCCTTCCAGTTCTCTTTGCGCTTCTTGGTGGGAAGGGTGGCCAGGTAGGTCTTGGACAGCTTGCGGAGCTGCTGCTTGTCGATGTTGCCCACGAACACGAACGTGAAGTCGCTCGCGTCGGCGAAGCGATCTTTGTAGGTGTTCATCGCGTCGTCGAGCGACACCTTGTCGATGTCCTCCATCTTCAGCGGCTTGCGGCGCTTGTGGTTGCTGCTGGTCTCGGCCTGCAGGCGCTCGAAGAACACCGACTGGGGGTTGAGGTCCCGGTTGCGCACGAACTCGCGCTGGCTCTCCTTGAATGCGGCAAACGCTTTCTCGTCCGCACGCGGGGCGGTGAACGAAAGATGGATGAGCTGCATCATCGTCTCGATGTCCTGCGGCGAGGCGCTGCCGCGCAGGCCTTCTTCGAGCTCGCGCACGTTGGCTCGGACCGAGACGTCCTTGCCCTGCAGGAACTTGCGCAGCGCAACCGCGTCGTGTTCTCCGACACCGCCAGCGCTGGCCACCGAGGCGGCAAAGCGCCCCGAGCCAAACAGCTTGTCCTTGACGAGCGAGGTTCCGCCGGGGCTAAACGCCTCCATCAGGATCTCGTCGTTCTTGAAGTCGGTGGGCTTGACGATGACCTTCACCCCGTTGCTGAGGGTCCACTCGACGGCGCCGATGCTGGCGAACTTCTTCTTCGAGGTGATCTTGCCAGGCTCGGGAATCGAGGCCATCAGCGATTCGCTGGCCGCCTCTTCGGTGTAGGGGTCGATCTTGGCCTTGGCGACCTCGTCGACCACGGCGAGCAGGTCTGCCTCCTTGGGCATCGCGTCACGAGCGGGGCCGCTGGCCATCACCACGCGATCCTTGCTCGACATCCACGTGGATGCGGTGGCGTTGACCTCGTCCAACGTGATGCCCGGGAGCATGCGCTTGGCGAGCTCGAGCTTCTGGCCGGACCCGGGAAGCGCTTCGTCGTTGAGGAAGGACTGCACGATGCGGAAGGCGTGGCCGCGTCCCTTGATCTTGTCGTCCTCGGCGGCCCGCTTTTCGTACTCGCGCAGCACCTCGGCCTTCTGTCGATCGAACTCGCTGGCCAGGAAGCCGTGTTTGCCAACGCGCTCGACCTCGGTGAGTAGGGTGCGAAGGGCCTCGTCGGACTTGCCCGCCTTCACCATCGAGAACAGTTGGAACACCTCGGTCACGCGCCCCATCGTGTTGGTGAAGGAGAACGCGAACATGAACGGGGACTCCGGGCTCTGCCGGATCTCGTCGAGGCGCGCCCGCAGCATGCCGTGGAAGAGGTCGTCGACGAGCTCGTCCCGGAAGTCCGCTTCGGTGAGCATCGGCTTGGCCGGTCGCTTGATCGCGACGGAGACCTGGGAGCGAGACGCCTCGGGATCCGTCACCACCGCCGCCCGCGTCTTGTCGAGCACGGGAACCTCGACATTGGTGCGAGGCCGCGGCGACTCGGGGTTCTTCAGCTTGCCAAAGCGAGCTTCGATCTCCTTTTGGACTTGGTCGGGCTCGAGGTCGCCCACGACGACGACCGCCATCAGGTCGGGCCGGTACCAGTCGTTGTAGAAGCGCTTGAGCGTGTCGACCGAAGCGGTCTCGAGGATCTCCTTCTTGCCGATGGGCAAGCGCTCCGCGTACTTCGACCCTTCGAGGTAGATCGGGAACTGCTGATCGCGGACACGCTGCGACGCGCCGCGGCCGAGTCGCCACTCCTCGATCACGACGCCGCGTTCCTTGTCGACCTCTTCGGGGTCGAAGGTGATCGCCGATGCCCAGTCCTCGAGGATGTCGAAGCCCTTGGTGACCGCGTCCGCGTCGTCGGTGGGCACGGTCAGCTGGTAGACGGTCTCGTCGAAGGACGTGTAGGCGTTGAGGTCGGCGCCGAAGTCCATGCCCGACTTTTCGATGTAGTCGATGAGCGTGTTCTTCTCGAAGCGCTTGGTCCCGTTGAAGGCCATGTGCTCGACGAAGTGCGCGAGGCCTTGTTGGTCGTCGTCTTCCAGTACCGAGCCCGCGTCGACGGCGAGCCAGAGGGCGGCCCGCTTCTCCGGCTTTTCGTGTTTGCGGATGTAGTAGGTGAGCCCATTGTCGAGCTTGCCGACGCGCACGGTGGGGTCGGCGGGAAGGGCAGGCGAGTCGTCGGTGGCGGGCTTGGAGTCGGTGTCGGCGACGGCCGGCTTGGCGTCGTCGTTCGAGGGCTTTTCGGTCGATGCGGAGAAGCTGACCTTGCAGGCGGAGAGAGCGAAGAGGAGAGTGAGTGCAGCGCGAGAGAGCTTCATGGGCGTCGGCCTGTTTCGTTCCGGGGGGGCACGAAGGGTTTCACAGGGCGCCCGCGCGGGTACGTGAGCTGGAGTGTCCAGACAACGTCGCGTGAACCCGTTTCTAAATATCGCTTGCTGGTTATATATGGTTCTGGTTATATGTTGATATGGCCGCAGAGGAGCACCTGGATGCCGGTTTCGCCGCTCTTTCGGATCCGACTCGGCGTGCGATCTTGCTCCGGCTCGTGGTCGGGGAGGCGACGGTGAACGAGCTCGCGGAGCCGCTGCCAATCTCGCAGCCGGCGGTCTCTCGTCATCTCAAGGTGCTCGAGCAGGCGGGTCTCATCGTGCGGCGAGTCGAGGGGCAGCGCCGTCCTTGTCGCCTGGCAGCCGGGGCTCTCGACGAACTCGACGCCTACCTCTCGCGGCTTCGCGAGGCCGTCGACACCCAGTACGCGGGTCTCGATCAGCTGCTGCGGCGCATGGCGGGATCCGACGACGAGAAGCCTCGCCGCCGCAAGCGCTGAGTCGCTTGGCACCTCCGGCATGCACCTTGGCGCGCTTGGCTGGTGGCGACCTCTGCCCGCAGTCCTACGCTGGCGGTGAGGTCCACATGACGAAGACAATCCTGATCACGGGCGCGAGTTCTGGCATCGGCAAGGCGACGGCCAAGCACTTTCAGGCCCAGGGGTGGAACGTGGTCGCGACCATGCGAACGCCCGCCAACGAGACCGAGCTGACCGCCCTCGATAACGTGCTGGTCGTCCGCCTGGACGTGACGGACACCGCGTCGATTCGCACCGCCGTGGAGGCTGGCATCGAGCGGTTCGGTCGCATCGACGTGCTGCTCAACAACGCGGGCTATGGCGCCTACGGGGTGCTCGAGGCGACGCCCTCGGAGAACATCAAGCAGCAGTTCGACACCAACGTGCTTGGCCTGCTCGAAACCACCAAAGCCGTGGTGCCCCACTTCCGGGAGAACAAGTCCGGGGTGATCATCAACGTCTCGTCGATGGGCGGCAAGGTGACCTTCCCGCTCGGCAGCCTCTACCACGGGACCAAGTTCGCGGTGGAGGGGATCTCGGAGGCGCTCAGCTACGAGATGCGCGAGATTGGAGTACGGGTGAAGATCGTCGAACCAGGGGCGATCAAGACTGACTTCGGAGGACGCTCGTTCGACTTCAACAACGACGAGGCGCTCACCGAGTATCAGCCGATGGTTGGCAAACTGTTCGCGGCGTTCGAGCCGCTGATGTCGCTCGCTGCCGAGCCGCAGCTCGTGGCCGAGGTGGTGATGCAGGCGGCCCAGGACGAGACCGACCGTCTGCGGTACATCGCGGGCAAGGATGCCGAGCAGGCGCTCGAGATGCGCAAGAGCCTCGACGATGAGGCCTACCTCGCAGGCGTTCGTCAGCAGATGGGCATGTAGACTCCGCGGCGTATGTACACGCGTCGGCGGTTTCCGTTTCTCACGGTTCTGCGAGGGACGTGGCTGGTGTTTCCGATCGTGGGCCTTTGGGCTGCGTTCGTGACCACCGCCCACGTCCATCTGGGGCTCGAGTGGGTCCGCATCCCCACCTTGCTGCTCACCGTGCTGGGCACGGCGGTGTCGTTCTACTTGGGCTTCAAGGGAAGCTCGGGATACGACCGGCTATGGGAGGCTCGCAAGATTTGGGGCGGCATCGTCAACGACAGCCGCACCTGGGGCATCGAGGTGACCACGATGGTGAGCGACCTGCACCGCGAGGAGCCGGGCGAAGCGCCTCTTCCCGAGGTGCATCGGGAGCTCGTCTATCGGCATATCGCGTGGTTGGCCGCGCTTCGAACTCAGCTCCGTCGCGTCAAACCGTGGGAGCACGTCCGCGCGCTCAACCACGCCCGACGCCAGGACTACGATACGTTCGACAACTCCGACGCTCGCCTGCGGGAACGCATCGCCCCGTTCGTGTCCGCGGACGAACTCGACTACATCATGGTCGCCAAGAACCCCGCGACCCGGCTGCTGCACCGTCAGGCGGAGCGACTGCGTGAACTCTACGCCGAGCGTCGCATCGAGGACTTTCGGCACATGGAGATGTCGGGTCTGTTGCGGGCGTTCTTCGCTCTTCAGGGAAAGTGCGAGCGCATCAAGAACTTCCCCCTGCCGCGTCAGTACGCCTCGGCCAACTTCTGGTTCGTCATCATCTTCATCATTCTGCTCCCACTGGGTCTGGTCGATGCCTCTCACGTCTCTGGGCTGTCGGAGAACTTCGTGTGGGTGACCGTGCCGGGCACGATCTTTCTCGGCTGGGTGTTCTTCATCTGGGACCGCCTGCTCGACTACAGCGAGAACCCGTTCGAGGGTCTGACCAACGACATCCCGATGGACTCCCTCAGCCGCACGATCGAAATCGACCTGCGGCAGATGCTGGGCGAAACCGACCTTCCCGGTCCCATTCCCCCGGTCCGCAACCACGTCGTCATGTAGGCGGCGGCCCTGGCGGGTTCGAGCACTGTGGTGGCGCGATCTGCAAGTAGCAGGGCCGTTCGGCGCCGACGGAGTGAGAACTAGAGCACTTTGGCAACCGCGAACGGCTTGGTGGCGTTACCTCAGGCGTCTCGAGTTCGAAAGAAGCGGTCAATGGCGACAAACCACGGATACTCGATTGGCGCGGGATGGAAGGGCCTTTTGGCAGACCTGGGTGTGCGCCACCAAGACGTCCTGCGGCGCGCGAACCTGCCCGAGGATCTGCTGAACCACCAGGACCCACGGGTTTCGGGCAAGAAGTTCGTCGCGTTCGCCCGGGCGTTGGAGGAGGAGATCGGTAACCCCAAGTTGCCCCTGGTGGTCATCGAGGCGATGACGGCCGAGTTCTTTTCGCCGCCCCTGTTCGCCGCCCTGTGCAGTCCCAACCTCGAGCTCGCGGCAAAACGCCTGGCTCGGTTCAAGCCGTTGGTCGCTCCCGTCCAGATGGATCTGCAGAACTCCGACGAGGGGCTGACGCTTTCCTACATCTGGCACGACTCGCTCACCGACGTTCCGGCTTCGATGTACGGCACCGAGCCCCTGTTCATCGTCAAGCTCGCCCGCATGGGTACCCGTGAGCACGTCCGGCCCACCCGGGTCACGTTGCCCGTGCTGCCCGCCGAACACACCGCCTACGAGGAGTACGTCGGGGCGAAGTTCGAACTCGGCGAGCGTGTCACGGTCACCTTCAGCCTCGAGGACGCCCGACGCCCGTTCCTTTCCGCCAACGGGTCGATGTGGGAGATCTTCGAGCCCGAGTTGCGCCAGAGGTTGGCCGACCTCGAAGGCGCAGCATCGTTCGAAGAGCGAACCCGCGCCGTGTTGCTCGAAGCGCTCCCAAGCGGACAGGGCTCCCTCGAGTGCGTGGCCCGTCGTCTCGGCACCAGCCCGCGCAGCCTGCAGCGACGGCTGCGCGACGAAGGCACGAGCTTCAAGGCGATCGTCCGAGAAACACGCGAGCGACTCGCCCGCTACTACCTCTCCAAGACGGCACACTCCTCCAGCGAGATCGCCTACCTCCTCGGTTTCGAAGACCCCACGTCGTTCTTCCGTGCGTTCCACACCTGGACCGGAAGCACACCCGAGACACTGCGGCGCTCGATGCAGCACTGAGGGTGCGAGTGCCGTTGCAGGAGGGGTCCGCAGCAAGGACGTCTCGCCGGGCTTCCTCCGGCGCTTGATCCGTTTCCGGCGACGACCGCGGTAGGCTACGGGCGTGGAGCGGCCGAGCGAGGATACGTTGGTCATTCAGGTCGCCCGACGACCGAACAGTCGCGTTCGCGAAGCGGTCATCCTCGTCAACGGCGTCCCGCTTCTCGACAGCGTTCGAGAGATCGAGAGGTGCTTCGTCGAGGACGAGGCCAAAGGGGACGTTCGTTTCGAGCCGGGCGATTACATGTACTCGGTTCCCCCAGTCGAACTATTGGCGAGCGCTCCGGGCAGCCACAGGGGGTCGATGACCGAGCGACGTCCGCCACCGCTCGTGCCTGACGGCTTCCGCGATCACGCGGCTTGGGCTCTGCGCTCGCGTTTGGCGGCGTACATGGCGAGGTCGGCGATCTGGACGAGTTCGTCCAGGTCGGTGGCGTCGTCGGGGTAGACGGAGGCGCCGAAGCTGGCCGAGACCGAGACGGTTTCGCGGTGGATCTCGAAGGGAGCCTCGACGGCGAGGAGGGCTCGGGAGATGGTGTCGTCGAGGATGCTGGCATCTTCGAGGTCGGTGAGGAGGATGGCGAACTCGTCTCCTCCGATCCGACAGACGGCAGCAGCCGGAGGGGCGCGGCGCTCGAGGCAGTCGGCGATGTGGCGCAGGACGAGGTCTCCGGCGGCGTGGCCCAGCTGGTCGTTGATCGGCTTGAAGCGGTCGAGATCGATGTAGAGCAGTCCGAACTTGGAGCCGTCTCGTTGCGCCTTGGATGCGTTCTGTCGAAGCTGGCGCTCGAAACCCGTGCGGCTGCGAAGGCCCGTGACCGGGTCGAGTTCGGCCATCGCGCGCAGGCGATCCTGAAGCAGGCGGTTCTTGAGGGCGTAGCGGATCGACCGTTCGAGGGCACAGGGAGAGAGTTCCTCCTTGGGCACGAAGTCGATGGCGCCGTTTTCCATGGCGGCGAGGTCGGAGGATTCTTCATCCATGCCGGTCAACATGATGATCGGCGTGGTGTCGCAGGTGCGGACGTGGTCTCGCACCAGTTCGATGCCGTCCACGGCCCCAAGACAGCGATCCATCAGGCATACGTCGAACGCTCCCGAGTCGAGATTTGCCCGGGCGGATGCGGCGTCGTCGACGGATTCGATCTCGAACGCGAGGTTCTTGGCTTTCGCCAGCATACGGCGCACGACCAAGACGTCGACGGGGTTGTCGTCGACCAATAGGACACGCACAGGCTGGCGACCGCGGCCTAGCACCTCCTGTACATCGGTGTCGCCGCCCCATTTCTGGAGTCGCAGCCGACACGGAATTCGTACGCGAGCGCCGAGAGCGGTCCATGGTGGGCCGCACCCGTGCTGTTGGCGCTACCGGGGTCCGTAGGCGGGCAGGGCTTCGCCGGCTTCGTAGGCGCCGAGGTCGGGGCCTGCACCCGCGTGGTCGTCGTTGATGCCCGGAATGACGGTACCCACGTCGACGGCCGCACCCGCTTCGTCGATGCGAAGGTCCTGGCCCGCTGCCGCTGGAAATGGATCGGAGGGGTAGTCGACTGGACCCGCGAACACATCCAGCGTGACCTCGACCGCGTCGGTTTCGGTCGTCATGCTGCGAAGAGCCTCGAGGCTGTCAAAGGTGGCGTCACCCACGTTGCCCGCGAACATGCCGTTGGTCGAGCCGAACCCGTCGTAGTTCAGGTCCGAAGAGCCCACGTCGAGTGCACCCAGGGACAGCACGTCGCCTTGGCCGCTGGACCAGCCGCCGTACTCCCCACCGGGTCCACCGATGAACAGATTGTTGCGGGTGTGCAGATGGGAAAAGACGTCGGTCGTGTAGACACCGAAGGCGTCGCCGTTCTTGACCACGGTGTTGTGCCACAGCACATCGCCCACCGAGCTGCGCTGCAGCTTGAACGCCGAGAGAATCACGTTGTAGAGCGCGTTGCGGACGAAGTAGGTCGGACCGCCCAGTCCGGGCTGCGAGCTGAGCGCGATGAACGTGTTGGTGAGGCGGTTGCCGACGATGCGGCAGTTCCCCATGCAGAAATCGGCTTCGATGCCGTCATCGGCGCAGTCGTAGATATCGTTGTAGAGCACGTCGATGCTTCGTTGGTCGACCGCTTGTCCTTCGCCCTCGACGAACGAGATCCCGTCGCGAAATCCGGTCACGAAGTTGTTCTGAATGACGTGCCCGGGGCCGTTGACCAGGATGCCTTCGCCGATGTTGTCGCCGTCCACTCCGAGCGCGTTCTCGGTCCAGCTCGTGGAGCCCCGCACCGTGTTGTCGGCGATGAACAGGTTTTCGGAGCGGGTCTGCGTGACGATGCCGTCGGCCTCGGCTTCGACGGTGCAGCCTCGAATGGTGAGGTTGGATGCACCGTTGAACTTGATCTGGCCTCGCACCGTGAGCCCCTCGACCATGATGTGCTGGCGGCCGTCGATGCGAAGGTCTCCCTCCAACGTGGCGCTGCCCGACGCTCGCAACACGATCGGGGCGTCTGGCATGCCGTCGACGCCGACCGTGGCACCCGCGTACGTTCCGTCTGCGAGCTCGAGAATGTCGCCCGGGCTGGCGGCATCGAGCGCTGCTTGCAGGCCGCCAGGAGAGACCGCGGTGACTGGGGCACCGTCTGGTGCTTGCGGTTCGATGCGTGTCGTCGCCTCCATGGTTTCGATCGCACAGCCGCCGTCGGGGTCGGAGAGGAACACCTCGACTTCGTAGGTGGTGCCAGGCTGAAGCCCGAACAAGGAGCCCGAGAGGGTGTTGTCCCACGTGAAGCCCGCGTTCGTGTTTTCGCCCGCGGGCACGCGCTGCAGCGGAGTGCCTTCGCGCCAGGGTCCACCTTCGGCACGGTAGCGGACCGTCGCGGTGGCGTTTTCGTTCTCGTCGCCGTCGACGGTCCAGGTCACTGAGAGGTGCTCCAACGTCGGGTACGGCAGCGAGAGGTCGTGGGGCGTCACGCCGAGGGCGTCGGTGGCCGGCCCCACGCCGTCACAGGATGGCTCGGGCGGTGGGTCGACCGTGCCGGTCGGCTCGTCCGAGCCACTGTCGTCCTCGCCTCCGGTCGACGCGTTCGTAGTGGACGTTGCGGTGCCCGAATCGTCGACCGACATGCCCGACGTCGAGCCGCTCGTGGTCGCGGCCGGTTCGGTCTCACCGCTCGCGTTGGAGGTGCTGCATCCAGCTGCAATCAGGCTGACGCAAAGAAGCCGTTCAGCAAAGGTCGCCATCTCGTCGGCGAGCGTACACGGAACCTCGTAGTCCCGTTCGATCAGGACCGTGTTTGCGCCCACGTGATGATCGAACCGCACTGCGCATCACCGCGGCCGATGCAGTAGGACGATTCGACGCGAACATCGGCGCACCCCATCGATTCGTACATGCAGCGTTTGATCTCGACGTTGGTCATGCACAGGAACGGGTGGTGTCCTTTCCAATCGACCACGATGCCCTTGTGTCGATTCGGGGCGAGCTTCTCGGTGTGCACGTGCCCGTCCTGGTAGTTGAGGCGCCAAGCCCAGTCGACGATCTTCGCGTAGCGACCGGGGGTGAGAAACCAGTCGAAGACCATGCGGTGCACGCCTCCGCGCATCTTGGCGACCATTGCTTCCCCGCACGACTTGGCCAAGGCTCCCTGCGCCTGTTCGTCCCGCCCCCCGATGAGCATGTCGAGCATGTTGTGCAGAGGGGCTGCGTCGTACCAGCGGTTGGGGAGAACGCCGAGGTCGGGGCGCGTCAGGTCGAAGATCTCCGCTTGCTCGGCGGGGAGTCGTTCGGCGGCCTCACGAACGCCACCCGGTCGCACATCCGCTTCGTACCACTGCACGAAACTGCGAATGATGCTGCCCTTCAAGCGAGGGGCGGACGAGCCACGAGCTGCCACGAGTGATTTGAGGATAACAGGCGAGGCATCTGCAGCCTGCTAGGATCCGCGCGGTGTCCTCGATCGGGAAGGCCGTGCTGCTGGTGTTGTTGGGCCAGCAACCCATCGATGGATTGTCGTTGCAGTGGGACGCACCGGAGGAGTGTCCAGGTGTGCAGACGGTGCGCGACGCGTTCGTCCGTCATGCGAAGGGCGAGCACGCGCCGCTGACTGCGTCGGGGTCGGTGGTGCACGACGGTTCGGGCTATGTGCTCTCATTGACCATCGATGGCCCCGAGGGGCAGGACCGGCGGGTTGTGGAAGCGCAGTCCTGCGATGCGTTGGCGGACACGGCGGGCCTGTTGCTCGCGGTGGCCGCGGAGTCCATGACGGAGCCTCTGGTCGTTCCGCCCCCAACACAGCCGGAAGACCCCGCACCCGCAGTCGAGCCGCCCGCGCCGCGCGATCCTGCACCTGAGCCCCGGGTCGCGACCGAGCCAGAGCCGCGGGCCGGGCGGACCGAGACGCCCGTCATGCCGCCCGAACAGACGGCCCCCCCAGTGCGCGGTCTCGTGCGTGTCGACGGTGTGGTGCAGGCACTGCGCTTGTTGCCGCAGATCGTCGGAGGTGGGGTCGAAGCGGCGGCCGGAGTCGCGGGCCGAGGTTGGCGCGCCGAACTGCGCGGGCAGTATGTCGCGCCGCAACCTCGTGACTATGCCGACGTGGTGGTCGGGGGACGCTTCGACCTTTGGAGTTTGGCGGCAGCCGGATGCTGGGAGCCGCAGTGGCGCCGGCTGTCGTTTCCCGTGTGTGGCGGCATGGCGTTGGGCAGCATGCGAGGCCGCGCCGAGAGCGTCGAGACGCCGGGCGACGCGAGTGCGTTCTACGCAGGGCTGCTCGCCGATGGGGCCATCGTGTTTGCCCCGGTGCCTCGTGTCGGTTTGCGCGCAGGCCTTGGTGGGGTGCTGAGCCTGCGCCGGCCGCTGTTTCACGTCCGAGACCAGGAGACCCTGTTCGAAGCTGGTTTGGGCGCGCTGCGCGGTTCGCTCGGGGTCGAGGTACGATTTTTTTGAGCGACCCGTGACAGGAGCCACCCAAGCCGGAGACCAAGCCGGCGTGACGATGTCGATGAGCGGCGAGGTGCAGGCCTCGCAGGTCGAGCCGCGGCTCGAGCCTCGCTTGGAGGCGCTCTATCGCGAGCATCACACGTTCGTATGGTCGACGTTGCTCCGCCTGGGGGTGCCGAGCGCGAGCGTGGACGATGCCTGCCAGGACGTGTTCCTGATCGTCTTTCGCAAGTTGGGCGAGTTCGAAGGGCGGAGCCAGATCCGAACGTGGCTGTTTTCGATCGCCCGCCGGGTGGCGTTTCGACACCGCCGCGGGCAACAACGGGCGGCGCGCAAGAGTCAGGCTTTGGCGGCCGAGCCTCGCAGGATCCAGAGCCTCGAGGAGTTGTTCGAAAAGAAACACGCGGCCGGGCTGGTGCTGCAGGTGCTGGACACGCTCGACGACGACAAGCGCACCGCGGTCGTGCTGCATGTGCTCGAAGGCATGAGCGGTCCGGAGATCGCCCAGATGTTGGGTTTGCCTGTCGATACCGCTTACTCGAGGATCAAGGCCGGGCGTCGTGTCTTGCGTTCGCGCCTTCGAGCGCTCGGTGTCGAAGACGATCCGGCGGTGTTGGATGCGGCACGTCGGCAGACTCGCCCGTCTTCCGATGCGCGCCGCCGCGTGGCCGCGCTGCTGGCTGTTCGACTCGGCGCTGCGCCGGCGGTGGCCTCTTCCATCTGGAAAGGTGTGGCGGCGGCGGCATTCTTGGGCGTCGTGGGGGTGGCCGGAGCGCGGGCGGTCTCTCAGCCCCGGGCGAACACCGTCGTGGTCGACCGCACCGCGCCGAAAGACCTGCCGTCGGCTCCGGTTCGGGCGGCGGATGTGTCACCGTCCTCTTCTGCGCCTGCGGTGCCTCCGCAAGCCGTCGCGGTCGAGCCCGAATCGCAGCCGAAACCCGCCGTGGTGCGGTCGAGGGGATTGCCGGTCGCTCCATCGGCGGTCGACCGGTTGCGCGAAGAAGTAGCGCTGATTGCCGCAGTGAAGGCCGCACTCGAAGCGGGACGCCCCGCAGACGCCATGGCGGGGTTGGACCAGCATGCCCGGGATTTCTCCCACGGAGAGCTGGCGCTGGAACGTCGGGGCTACCGAGCGATCGCGCTGTGTCGGCTGGGCAAGGAGACCCAAGGGCGGGGCGCGGGACGCATCTTCATCAAGGCGCACCCCACCGCCGCGCTCGCGGGGCGGGTGCGGGCCGCGTGCGGACTCGAGAAAAATGTCGAGCATCCATGACAGACGGTCCCGTTGCTGGAGACGAACCAGGCATGAACTACTTCGGCGGTCCTATTCTCGTTGCGCTGTCCCTGTGTGTGCTTGCTTGTGACCCATCCTCCAAGGAGATCGGGTCGACGGTGGGGGAGACTTCGGATGACCCTACTGGCGAAGCTTCGCTGGACTGTGAGTCGATCACCGTGCAGACCGACTGCGATGGCCTGACCACCGAGACCGAGGAGTATCGGTGCGCGTGGGTCGAGGTCTTCACCTCGGACACCGCCTGTTCGGAGGACAGCCCGCCCCAGGGGCGCTGCATCACCACCGAGTACTACGGTGACGGGTGCATTGCGTCACATTGTGTTGGGGACGAGGCCGTGTATCGGCGACACACGGACGACGGTGCCGTCGAGTGGTTCTCGACGTCGGAGTTTGCGTGTGGGTATGAGCCCGCCGACTATCCGATGTGTGACTTCGATGGGGTGGGCGCGGACCTGCCCCCCGAATGCGCCTGCATCTGTGAGGGTCTCGGTGGAGGCGTCGCGGCGCAAGCGTGCGACCCCCTGGGGGACCCTTGCCCCGACACCGCCGAGACTTCGCAGGAGTGCGAGCCCAACCCGCAGGGCGACGGGTGGGTCTGCGCGCCGCAATACGCAGGGACCAGCCCCGGTTACGGTGACGATTGCTGGCCGGAGGACGCGCCCGCTGGAGCTTGCTTCGCCGACACCACCTGTCTGCCCAACGAAGGCCTGGGTGTCGCCGACTGCGATGGTGGCGAAGGCGGGGGGTGTTGCGCGCAGCTGTGCGACCTGAGCCTCGACACGGGGGTGCCGTGTCCCGACGAGGGGCAGCTGTGCATCCCGTTCTACGGCGAAGCCGATCCCCCCGAGGGCTACGAGCACGTCGGCGTCTGTCGCCTTCCGTGACCGCTCGGTGCGCACCTGCGCATGCCGTCTCTCGTCGCGGGCGTTCGTCACCCGTTCGCGGGCGTTCGTCGCTCGACGCCGGGCGTCCGTCGCAGCAAGCGTCGTCAGTCCGACCGCCTGCCCATGCTGTGTTCGGATGAACGTGCGAAGTCCGAATCCCCTCCTCAGTGCAGTCCGGCTCGGTCTGGCCGCTTCGTTGCTGTGTTCGCTCGCCTGTGGGTCGGGCGGCACGCCGGGCACGGGCGGTTCCACCGGGGCTTCCGCCGACGCCTCGACTGGCGCGGTCGGCAGTTCGGGAGCGTTCGGTAGCTCGACGACCGCCGGTTCGGACGCAGGCGTCGATGGGAGTTCGTCCGACTCGAGCGGCGCGAGCGAATCGTCCGGGGGCACCGAAGTCTCTGCGCTCGAGGAGGCTCTCGTGAGCCGCTTGCAGGGGGATCGGACCGGGGCGTGCATTGCCGCCGCGGTGCTCGGTGCGGAGACGCAGACGGCCATCGTTTGTGCCGACACGGAGAACCCGCGTCCGCTGACGGACTCGACCGCCTTCGAGATTGGGTCGATCTCGAAGACGATGACGGCAGTGCTGCTCGCCGACTTCATCGAACAGGGCACTCTCACGCTCTCGGATCCTCTCGAGACACACCTTCCCGAGGGGACCCTCGTGCCGTCGTTCGGTACCGATCCGGTTCTGTTGTCTCACCTCGTCACGCACACCGCGGGGCTGCCCTCGATCCCGCCCCTGATGGAGAACCCGGATCCCTCGGACCCGTATGCCTCGTTGACCGACGCGCAGGTGCTCGACTCGCTCGCCGAAGTCGACCTGCAGGCTGCGCCCGGCGGCCAGTGGGCGTACTCGAACTTTGGGTTCATGCTCTTGTCGTACATCGTGGAGCGCCATGGCGAGGCCGGCTTGGAGACGATGCTGCGCGAGCAGATCTTCGAGCCGTTGGGGATGGAGCACGCGTACGTTGTCGCCCCGCCCGAGGGCATCGACGTTGCACAGGGGCACAGTCCCGCGCTCGGTCCGGTGCCGCCGTGGGTGTTTCCCGAGACCTACGCGGGCATCGGCGGGGTCAAGGCCAGCTTGGTCGACATGGTGGCGTATGCGGAGGGGGCACTGGGCCGCAGCGATCCCGCAGTCTCGAGCGCGTTCGACGAGACCATGTTGCCCGTGTCGCTTCCGGGCGTGCAGCCCCAGATGGGCATGGCGTGGATCCTGCTCCCGGTCGGAACGCGCACCGTCGCGGTGCACGATGGGGGGACCGGCGGGTTTTCGTCGCTGTTGCTCGTCGACCGCGAACAAGACCGCGCGGTCGTGCTGCTTTCGGACACATCGTGGAGCACCTCCGACGACCTCGCCCTGCTCGGCCTGCACTTGCTCGACGCCGACGCGATTCCCCTCCCTGGCCCTCGAACGATCGAAACGCCGGACGAGGCGCTCCTTGCCGCGCTGTCGGGCGTGTACCTCCTCGAAGGTGTCCCGGGAACGGTCACCCTTGCCGCCTCGGACGGGGTGCTCACCGCCGAGGGCGATGGCTGGACGCTGGAGTTTGGCTACGACGCCTATGGCGACTTCTTTCCGTTGGACTTGGACGCCTTGCTGACACCAATCTCCTTGCCGGACGGCACCTACACGTTCGACTGGTCGCAAGGAGGTGCCATCATTCGAGCGCAGCGAATGCGATGACCTCATGACGCGGCCCCTCGAACAACCTCTGCCCGAGCCACTGTTGCGTCGCAAGCTCGGGTGGGCGTCGTACCAGTCGTTCCCGGTGTTCTCGTGGAGCTGGCTGGTGCGCCGCACCAAGCTCGCGGCGCTGGGCATGTCCGCCTTCGCCGTGCTCGTGGGGCTCGCGGCGTGGGACACGGGCACGGGGCTCTCCGAGGTGATCGGACAGAGCGTGCTTGGGCTCGCGGGGGGCCTTGCGATGTTCACGGGTGGCCCGCTGTTGGCCACGCTGGTTCGCACCCGAGGGTTGGAAGAACGCCGCGAACGTGTGCTCGTGGTGGCCGCGTTGGTTGTGGGTCTGTTCATCAGCTTCGCGGCCGACAACGCGGTCTCGGAAAAAATCGCCGAAATCCATCCGTCAGAGCCCTCACGTGGGCTTCCGCCCGAAGCGCTCGCCGCCAACCTCGTGGTGCTCGTGGTCATCTATGGCCTGTTCGGCGGAGGGCTGGCAGTGCGGCGCTACTTCGTCGAGGTGAATGCGTTGCGGGCGTTGGCCCAAGAGCGCGACATGAAGGCGCTTCGAGAGCGCGCGCGCGAGCTGGATACTCGACTGGGGGTGCTCCAAGCTCAGATCGAGCCGCACTTCTTGTTCAACGCGTTGGCGTCGGTGCGGTCTTTGGTGACCCACGACCCCGATGCCGCGGTCGAGGCCATCGACGCGTTGGTCGCGTATCTCCGCGCGACGATTCCGAAGATCCGCGAGGGTACGGTTGCATCCACGGTGGCCGAGCAGGTTGCGCTGTGCGAGTCGTACCTTCGGCTCATGCGTGCACGCATGGGGCGGCTGGAGTACACCGTCTCGGTGGATCCGGACGTGGCCGAGCTTTCGTTTCCTCCGCTGGTCTTGCTCACTCTGGTCGAGAACGCGGTCAAGCACGGGATCGAGCCCAAGTGCGGTCCGGGGGCGATCGACGTGCGAGCAACACGGCGGGATGATGCGCTCGTGGTCGAGGTGATGGACGACGGGGTTGGGCTCTCGCCCAGCTCGAGTGGCGGACTGGGGCTGGACAACGTCGTCGCGCAGTTGCAAGCGCGCTACGGTGAAGCCGCCCGGTTCGAGCTCGCGTCTCGTGCGTCGGGCGGTGTTCGGTCTTCGATCACGTTGCGAGAGGATGCGGGCGGCCATGTCTGAGGTTCGAGTTCTGGTCGCCGAAGACGAGGCGCCGCAGCGCCGGGCGTTGGTCGAGCTGTTGGCCGACGTGTGGCCTTCGGCGAACATCGTCGCCGTGTGTGCCGATGGGCGGGCCGCCGCCGATGCATTCGAGCGGCATGTCCCCTCGGTGGCGTTCTTGGACATTCGTATGCCCGGCGTCGATGGGCTCGAACTCGCACGACGCTACGGGGAACATGCCCATATCGTGTTCGTGACCGCCTACGACGAGCATGCGATCGCCGCCTTCGAGCAGGGGGCGGTGGGCTACGTGCTCAAGCCGGTGCAACGCGATCGCCTCGAGGTGGAGGTGCGCCGGCTTCAACGTCGCCTGTCGGAGGGCGCGCCCCAACGGTCCACCCTCGAACGCATCGAGCGCATCGAAACCGTGGTCGAAACTCTTCGAGCTCCGACGTCTGCCGCCCCGTTACGCCCTTTGCGTTGGATTACGGCCAACGTAGGCGAGACCGTGCGCCTGTTTCCCATTCACGAAGTCATCGCGTTCCGGTCCAGGGACAAATACACCGAGGTGCTCACGACCTCGGGCGACGCGGTCATTCGCAAGTCGCTCAAAGAGTTGGCGGAGCAGCTCGAGCCGGACGAGTTCTGGCAGGTGCATCGCAGCGCGTTGGTGCGTGCCAGTGCGATCGATCGTGTCGAGCGGGACGACGCTGGCAAGTTCCGGGTGGTGCTTCGTGGTTGCAGCCAGTCTCTGCCCGCATCCGCGGCCTTTCGCAGTCGCCTGCGCGGCATGTGACGAACTCAGGGCTCCGCGGGCAGCCCCAGTCGGTGCCGGATCACCCGGACGTTGTTGAGGCTGGAGGCGTGGTTCGGATCCGAGCGAAGCACGGTCTCGAAGAGCGTGAGTGCAGACTCGTAGTCGCGGCGAAGGTACGCGTCGACCGCGTCGTCGAACGCGGCCGCGCTGTTGGATTTGGCCTCGGTACGCCGCACGGGTGCGTCTTCGTCGGTGAGCGCGCGCATCGTCACGGTCGACGGGCACTTGCGAAGGACTTCGTAGCTCGGCGGCGGGGGCAGTGGGTCCGGGGCGTCGAGCTCCAGTTTCGGGGTTGGCATAGCGGTCGCGGTCTAGAACCCCCATCGTCCGGAACCCGGGCGCCTTGAGTGATTGGGGGGCTCTTTCGGACCGCTGATTGGCATGGCAGTCGAGGGCCGCACGCCACACCGGCCGATGACGCCAGACCTCGGGGGAGCGCACCCGAACCCCTGCGGATGGCGACATAGTCTGTATCCGTGTTCCGGGTTGGCTGGTGTTCGTCTCTCTTGGGGTCTTTCCTGCTTGGGGCGTGTGCGTCATCGCCGTCGGGGTCGAATGGAGCTCGCGAGGAGGGGTCGAGCGGTGCCGCCGAGCCGACGTCCACCGACACTGGAACCTCCGCCACCACCACCGTCGATGAGGGCACGTCGGCGGCCAACACGACATCATCCGGGGCGGACGAAGACACGGGGAGCTCTGGGGGGTCCAGTGGTGGTGTAGAGGCCGAGTGTGAGGACAATGAGGATTGCGCTGGGAGCACGGTCTGCGATGTCGAAGCGGGGGTCTGCGTGTGTGACCCCAAGCAGGGCTTTTGCCTCGGTGATGTCCCTGAAGGGCACTGGGTCGAACTCGAGGATTCGAGGCTCGAAGACGTGTTCCCGCGCCCCGGAATGGTTCCCGGCAATCCCGCAGCTGTCGTGGGCGCGTGGTCAGGAGGGGTCTACGACAGCGAACGAAACGCGATGGTGCTGTGGGGCGGCGGTCATGCCGACTACGCGGGCAACGAGGTCTATGCGTTCGACCTCGACACCACGACCTGGACCCGGCTGACGGATCCGTCCTTGGACGTCGGAGGTGATGAGGCGTCCGGCTACTACCCCGACGGCCTCCCTCGTTCTCGGCATACCTACGACTACCTCGTGTTCGTGCCCGACTTCGATGCGCTGTGCTCGGTCGGAGGAGCCGGCATGTATATGAGTGGCCAGATCACGACCACGAACTTCGACTGCTTCGACCTTGCAACCCATGAATGGTCGGCGCGGGCGCCCGCGCCCATCGGCACCGTTGCAGGAATCGCCGACTACGATCCGCAAAGCGGTCGAGTCGCGTATGTCGGAGGTCCCCAGCTGCGCTACCTGTCGCAGTACGAGCCCGCGAGCGACACCTGGACAGCGTATGGCGACAACCTCACCAACGGCGGCTTGGGGTTGCGGTTGACGGGTCGGGTCGATCCTGGCGCTCGCCTCTTCGTCGGGGTGGGTGCCGGGGCGATCTACACGTGGGGGCTCGACATGAAGGGGGAGATCTTGCAGACCGCGGTGTCGCTGGCGAACCCGCCGCCCGACTTCGATCAATCCAACCCCGGCCTCGCCTATTCGGATGCCCTGGGACAGCTCGTGTGGTGGGGGCGTAGCGATAGCCTCTGGTCCCTCGACCTCGACGCGATGTCGTGGGTCGAGCACCCGGTGGCGGCGGACAACACCGTCAGTCCGCCGCAACCCGTGGCCAATGGCACCTACGGTCGGTTCCGCTACGTCGCCTCCGAGGACGTGTTCGTCCTCGTCAACGCCGCGTCCGACAACGTTTTCGTGCGGCGCCTGTAGGCTGACTCAGGCCAGTTGCACGTCGGTGGTGAACTCGCGGGTGACCTGTTCTTTGACCGGGTCGACCATGAACACGCGAGCTTTGCCCGTTTGCCCGTCGAACTCGGTGAGCAGCCAGATCTCGATCGCCCAGTCTTCGGTTTCGGCCAGGCACGGTGGGGCCCAGCCGATGATGACGGGGCCGCCCAGGCCTTCGGACGCGCGGGAGGCCGCGGCGCGTTGGTAGCCTTCGTAGTCTCGGACGCAGCGCACGGCTGCATCGGCCACGAAGGGTTCGACCTGTTTGCGCCAACCGCTGAGAAAGCGGAAGTCTTCGAAGGTGGCGGTGCCGGGCTTGAGCACGCCGACGTAGGTCTCGCTGCCTTCGATCTCCCCGTAGTCCGGTACGTCGAACTCGGGGTAGAGGTTCATTTCGCCGATCTCCGCGTCGCGGGCGTCGAGCAGCCGCTGCACGTGGCGATCGGTTTCGTCGTCGTAGCAGCCGAACACCCGCAGCAGCATGAACTGGCTGGGGAGTTGGTGATCCCAGTCGAGGACCACGCGGACCGACCGAAAGCGGTGGTCGGAGAACGCCGACAGCGGCGGCATGGCGTCGGCCAGGGCTTTGAGCTCGGCCTCCGACGGGTTGTGGCCCTGATCCGCTAGGCGGACGTGGACCTTGAGGTTTTGCAGGATGGTGGTTCGAACGCGCTCTGCGTCCGCATCTCGATCGGAACCTCGGCTCACCTAAGCCACCGATGCCTTTCTCGCGTGCACTGCCCCACGGATGGCTTCGATCAGTTCGGAAACCGCGGGCCGGAGTTTGAGGCTCGGGGGGTGGACGACGAGTCGACTGGTGACATCCAGGACCGTCTCCACCTCCACGAGACCGTTTTGGCGCAGCGTTTCGCCACTCTCCACGAGGTCGACGATCTGGTCGGCCAACGAGGTGAGGGCGCCCAACTCGACCGAGCCGTACAGCGGAATGATCTCCGCTGCCACGCCTTTGGTCGCGTAGTGACGCTGCGCGAGGTTGGGATACTTGGTGGCGACCCGAACGCTGGTTCCGCGCATGAGTGACACGGGTGCGTTGACAGGCTCGGCGACGGCGAGGCGACAGGGCGCAATGCCGAGGTCGATCGGCTCGTAGAGGTCGCGCCCTTGTTCCTCGAGGGTGTCGCGACCCGCGATGCCGACGTCGGCGACCCCGTGATCGACGTAGGTCGGCACGTCGGTTGGCTTGACCAGCAGCAGCCGGTGCCCGCCGTCGATGTCGAGCGTCAGCTTGCGGCCCGCACTCGAGAGCGCGGACTCGATGTCGATCCCCGCAACCCGGAGCAGCGGGATCACCTGCTCGAGGATGCGCCCCTTGGGAAGCGCGAACGTGAGGCCCTCAGCCACCGAGCGCCATGGTAGCCCAGGATTTGCCGCCTGCGGGTGGCAAGCGGATGTCGTTCGCGCGGGAGGGCCGAATCAGGCCTTGGCTCCGGACAGCCGCCGGATGCGGGCTCCCAGGGGCCGCAACCGCTCCTCGATGGTCTCGTAGCCGCGGTCGAGGTGGTACACGCGACGGACCTCCGTCACGCCCGATGCGACGAGTCCCGCGACGACCAGGGACGCCGAAGCGCGCAGATCCGTGGCCATGACGGTGGCCCCCATGAGCTTGGAAGGGCCCCGGATGACGGCCGAATTTCCGTTCACCATGACGTCGCCGCCCATGCGGGCCAGCTCGGGCACGTGCATGAAGCGGTTCTCGAAGATCGTCTCGGTGATGAGACTCTGTCCGTTTGCGCACAGGGCCAGCACCATGAACTGGGCCTGCATGTCGGTGGGAAATCCGGGGTAGGGCCGGGTGCTCACGTCGATCGGCTGGATCTCCTCGGGCCCGATCACGCGCAATCCGTCGGGTTCCACCCGGCATTCCACGCCCGCCTCCTCGAGCTTGGCGATGGTGGCGTGCATGTGGTCCACGGGGGCGTCGGCGAGCAGGATGTTGCCGCGGGTGACCGCCGCCGCGATCGCCAAGGTGCCGGCCTCGATGCGGTCCGCGATGACCGCGTGTTCCACACCGTTGAGGTTGTCGACGCCTTCGATCTCGATGACGGAGGTGCCTGCGCCGCTGATCTTGGCGCCCATCTTGTTGAGGAACTTGGCCAGCTCCTCGACCTCGGGCTCGCGCGCGACGTTCTCGAGGCGGCTCGTGCCCTTGGCCAGCGTCGCCGCCATCATGACGTTTTGCGTGCCGCCAACGGTGACCTTGTCGAAGACGAACGAACCACCACGCAAGCGGTCGGCCTCGAGCAGGACGTAGCCGTTTTCGAGGTGGATCTTGGCGCCCAGGGCTTCGAGGCCCTTGAGGTGCTGGTCGATCGGGCGCGCACCGATCGCGCAGCCGCCGGGCAACGACACCCGGGCTTTGCCATACCGCGCGAGCAACGGGCCCATCACGGTGACCGAGGCACGCATGGTCTTGACCATGTCGTAGGGCGCCTCGAGCGGGCCTTGCCGAACGCCGCGGGGGTCGATGCGCATCGTGTGCGTGTCGACCATCTCCACTTCGCACCCCAGCTGTCCGAGCAGTTTGCCCATCGTGCGGACGTCGGAGAGGTTGGGGATGTGGCGAAGGGTGCAAGCCGTGTCGCCCAGCAGCGCGGCGCACTGAATGAGCAGCGCGGCGTTCTTGGCTCCGTTGATGCGAACGGTGCCGTTGAGCGGGGCGCCGCCTTCGATGACGATTTTGTCCATGAGAACTCGGTGATTCGGACGCGAGTGGGCCCGGGGTCTATTCCGTGGGATACGCGCTTCCGGGGGGAATCGCGCCAGGAGGGGGCACCGCGTCCGGCTTGGGCACGATGTAGGGCTCGCCGACGTCGGCGGGTTTGGGCGAGGGGGTGATGGGCTCGCGCCGGGTCGCGGTGCGGGTGCGCTTGGGGTCGGCCTGCAACGCCAGCTGATCGTCCACCGCATCGAGCACGTCCTGTGGTCGCTCCCAACCGTGAGCGGCCAGGCTTCCCGGGCACGTGTCCACGGTGTGCATCTCCCAGGTGCGGTCGACAGGCGACCACGAGCGGTCCGAGGTCAGCTGCGGAAAGCTGTGGTGCAGGCGGTTGCGCGACCACATCGGCCGCCCGTGGGTGAGGTTGATCAGCGTGAAGCGCTCGCTCCAGATACCGGTGGTGTTGCCGGGGGCGGCGTCACCGTGGCCATCGGTCCAGGTGCCGCGGATCAAAGCCAGCGATTCGCCTTGGTGCTCGAACAGCCCGACCAGCTCGTTCTGCCAGTCCTGCGTGACGCAGGTGCGGAAGTGGTTCTCGGGCCCGCCTCCACCCGTCTTGGGATCGACACACGCCGCGCGGTTGCACTTGCCCGCCACCCGATGGCCCGTCCAGCGCTCGTGAATGCCCGTGAGGCGCCCGGTGAGCTCGGGCCAGCCCAAGGTCATCGCGTCTTCGATCGGGTCCCACGTCTTGGGCAGGCAGCCCGCGGTGGGGGAGGTCGGCCCGATCTCGGTGTCCGACATGGCGCTGGTGCGCTGGACACCTTTCTCGGCTCGAAAGCCGCGGTACATCGTGCGCACCTGCGTGAACGGCTCGTCGGTGTCGTCGAGCCCGAGCGACAAGTACGACTGCGTGTCGGTCTCGTGCAGCAAGTCGGGCTCGTTCTCGATCGCGATGCGCACTACGTGGGCGCACTCGGCCGTCGGGGCCTGGTAGGCGAGCCGCGCGATCTCCGTGTCCGCAACCTGCGGTTGCATGCCGTAGGGCGCGAGCGCGTCTTGCAGCGTGGGGAGCTGGCCGTGGGACTCGAGCGTCGCGTCCGAACACGACGCGAGCGCCAAGCCGGCGAGGAGGAGCGCGCGCTTCACGGTGCCGGCGACCATGCCAAATCACCGGCCCGCTGGGAAGTGGGCGCGCTCCGCTCAGCCCGGCGCGTCGCAGATGAGCGCCGATTCGTCCGAGTAATAGAAGACCTCGATGTCCCCGGCGTTGCAGAACCCGATGTAGAGGTACACGCGCTCGCTGATCGATTCGTCCACGTTTTGCAGGAGCAGAGAGCCCCAGGCCCAGCCGACACCCAGGCAGGTCCCCGCGCCGCCCAGGTCCTCGATCACCACGGGGTCTTCGCGCACGTCGATCACGGTCGTTCCGGCGGGGAGCGTGGACTCGGCGGCCATGCGCGAAAGGCTTCGCCCGGTGATGATGTTGGCTTGGACCACGCCGCCATTGTCGACGTCGACCAACTCGCCGCCGACGTTTTCGTCGGACCAGGCCATCGCGTGACCATTGGCGATCGGCATGAACGCCTGGATCGCGTCCACCGACTTGGGCATGTTGGCGGGCGGGTAGGCGGCGAGAAAGGCGTCGAGCAACGTATGCGGCGGCAGCTCCTCGTTGCAGCACAGGTTGTCGGGGGTGCACGACGCTCCTCCCGTCTCGGCTGCGCCGACATCGAGCTTGGGGACGCCGGACGTGCTGACGTCACCGTCCGACGAGGAGCCGGCAGCGTCCGTGTCGCCGCCGCTGCTTCCGGTTCCTTGTGTGGCCGAGGCGCTCGCCGAGCCGATCGTTGCAGCCGAGGTGAACGAAGAGCCCGAGTTCGGCTCGTCGCCCCCGCACGAGAGCGCCACCAAACAACACAGCACGATCGTCTTTCGCATCGGCCTCGACGGTAGCGAAGACGCCGCGGGGTCGCGCGTGAGGTGCAATCCTCGGGGAGCCCCTGCTCGTGTCATTCCAGCGGTCTGCATCACCAAAGAGGACGCGGTGGACGGGACCGCGGTTGGCACACGTACGGAGTTCTCCGATACTTGGGCCGTGTCATGTCGTCCAGGCTGGGCAATGGCGCTGCTCGCTTTGTGCGCCTGCGGCGAGGCTCCCGATCCGCCGTGGCTGCTCGGCGAGACCCCGCGGGTGTTGGCATTTCGCACCGAAGTCGTGGAGCCCGGGCCGCTGTCCTACGGCCTGTTGCCCATTCCGGCGGATCGGGTACGCGACGAGGCGCTGCCCGGCGACGCCGTGCGGGTGTCGGCGTGGGTCGTGTCGGCAGATCGCGAGTACGAGACCGCGGAGCTCGACCCGATGTGGTTGTTGTGCCCGCACGACGCGGGATGTTTGGGATCGCTGTCGCGGGAACCCGAGCCGTGTGGCGATACGGTGCCCGAGTTCGAGGCGTGCCTCATCAGCCGAGATGCCGCGCCCGAGTTTGTCATGCCGCCGTTGGCGGACGATGTGCCGCTCCTGGGGCAGCGGTGGGTTCGCGTGCTGATGGTCGGGCACGTCGACGACGATGTGACGACGGAAGACTGCCTGGACATCGTGGCGGGTCGCGACGCCACCGGCTGGGACCGCTGTGTCGTCGGTTCGCACGGTGTCGCGCAGGGGCCGGCGGCGCGACTCTACGCGGCGGCGCTGGAGCAGGGCATCGAGGTTCCCGAAGGCGGATACGTCGATACCGAAGTGCCCGTGCTCCCTCACTACGGCCCGGAGGTGGTGCCTCTGACCCTCATGCCCGTGTATCGCGATGCTCCGCCAGACGTCACGCGCACGGTTCGGGCCCCCCCTGGGCAGGTCACCGAACTCGAGCCGGGCGCGGTCTTCATGTTCCACGAGTGGTTCGATCCGCGTGACGAGCAAGAACGAACCGTCCTCGACCAGGACGGTTGGCTGTCGTCGGAGTCGTTCAGACCCACGCTGATCGTCGCCACTGGAACCCCCGACCTCATTCGCTACCACGGAGACTCCGCGAAGTACCGGTTGTGGGCGCCCGAGGAACCGGGGAGGTACACCGTTCATCTGACGCTGACCACCCCGGGTGGAGGCTCGGCCTGGGGCACGTTCGAGTTCGAGGTTCGTGCGCCGTGAGTCCCGCCCTCGCCCTCGTCGCCTCTTTGGTGAGCGGCAGTTCGCCCAGCCCCGACGCTGCATCACCGTCAGAGGTCGCGGGGTCGATCGTGTTGAGTGGAGTGATGCGGACGGCGGGGAACCGGACGCCGATCGCCGGCGCTCGGGTGATGATCGTCCCCGCGCCTGCGGATATGGCGGTCGGGCCCGTGGAGCCGTCGCAGCACCTCGACCCCGCGACGGATCCGGTCGCGTGGGTGCGGACGACCGAGACGGACGAGGCTGGGCGATTCTTGGTGGGAGACCTGAAGGCGTCTCGGGTGCGGGTGGTGGTGGTCGCGGCCGACCATGTGCGGCGCGAGCAGATCGTCGAGGTCGCCGACCTGCCACGGCGGGGCTTGTCGCTGTTCGTCGAGTCCGTCGAGGACTCCGCCTATCGCACGGTGGTCGAAACACCGCCCGAACCCCCGGCGGAGCACGTGAAGAGCACGATCCTCGAGGCCGAAGAGGTGCGGACGGCCCCGGGGTCTCAGGGCGATCCTCTGCGGGCGTTGCTCAACCTGCCCGGGGTTGCACGAAGCCCCGGCGGTCTCGGTGTGCTCGTCTTGCGAGGCGCCGCTCCGAACCAGTCGCGGGTATTCCTGGGTGGACACGGGCTGCCGCGCGCGTTTCATGCGTTGGCCTACGCTAGCGTCGTACCGGCCTCCGCGATCGAACGGATGGAGTTCGTCCCGGGCAACTTCGACGCGCGTTTCGGCGATGCCACGGGGGGCGTGGTGTTGTTGCATCCGGCCGACGTCCAGCGGCGTGGTGTCCATGGCTTCGGGCGACTGGACTTTCTTGGCGCCGGGGCCGTGGCCAGCGGTCCTCTGAAGAAGGGGGCGTTTCTGGTGGCGGCGCAGCGCGGCTGGGTCGACGCAGTACTTGGGGTGGTCGAACGCGTCGACCCCACGGCGAACTTCTTGATGCCGCGCTACTACGACTATCAGGCGTTCTTCGAGTATCCGGTGGGCGAGCGCGGCGAGGTCGTGGCACGGGTCTTGGGCGCTGGAGATCGTTTGCAGTCGCGGATTGCCGACCCCGAAGGCGGGCCTCGGCCTGTGACCGTGTTCGAGGTCGTTTCACAGTTTCAGCGAGTCGACCTGTCCTACCGCGTGCGTCATGGGGCGTGGTCCCTGTGGCTCACGCCTTCGTTTCGATTCGAGCGCAACGGCAGCCGCCATCCGTTGGGGGCCACGCACTCGATTCGAGACGACTATGTCTTCAGTCTTCGTACGGAGGCTTCCCGCCGCTTGTCGAAGCGGGTGGAACTGTTGGTCGGTGCGGACCTCGAGATCGATCGTTACACGGCTGATCACGAGCGACCGTTCATCCTTTCGACCCAGAGCGAGGCGGTCGACATCGACGAACGAGGCCTCCAGACTGGAGTGGGGGCCTATGCGCGGGCGGCGATTCGGCTGCGCAAGTGGTTGGTGTCGCCGGGTGTCCGAGTGAGCGGGTTCAGCCTCGGCGACACCACCCGCGCCGCTCTCGACCCGCGGATCAACGCGCATTGGTCGTTTGCCCCGCGCTGGCGCTGGTCGATGGGCGCAGGGCTTTATTCTCAGGCGCGTGTGCAGCAGAGCACCGTCAGCGGCGACTACGTTCAAGGCACCGCGTCGCAGGTCCGCGGGAATGTGGTTCTGCCCGCGTCGATTCTTTCGCTCGAGCCCCGGTCGGGCTTCTTGCCCGTCGACGGTGGTCTCGAGGTCGCACGTGCGGCTCAGGTGAGCACCGCGCTCAGCCGCGAGTTTGCCGGCCTCTGGTTTGCCGAGGTCGGCGCGTGGGCCCGCGCGCGGGACAACGCCAACGGCCTATATCGTCCTCCCGACGAGCCGGCTCGAGCGGTGACCTCCACGTGGTCCAGCGCCTACGGGCTCGAGTTCATGCTCCGGCGCAAGCTGGGCCCCAAACTCTGGGGTTGGGTCGGCTACACGCTCTCGCGCGCGGACGTGCACGTCCTCTCCCGCATCGGCTCCTCCGACGTTCGCGACTCCCGGCCGACGGACTTCGACCAACGACACAACCTGGTGGTGCTGGCCAGCTATCGCCTACCGCGTCGTTGGCGGTTGGGTGGGCGCTTTCGCCTCGTCAGCGGCTCGCCGTTCACCGATGTGGTGGGGCCGGTGTGGACGGGAGCGGGAAATCCGGTACCGCGTCACGGATACCGCAACACCGCGCGGTTCCCCGTCTTTCACCAGCTCGACGTTCGTGTCGACAAGTCGTGGCTCTTGCAACGGGTCGAAGTGGGCGCCTACCTCGACGTGCAAAACGTCTACAACAAGATCAACCCCGAGGCCTTCATCTACAACACGGACTATTCGCGGCGGATCGATGCGGTGGGCATGCCCATCTTTCCGAGTCTCGGCGTGCGGGTGGATTACTGAGGTGACAACGATGTCTCGCGCACGCTCATTCTGGCTCCTGTGTTCGTTGCTCGTTGCATGTGAAATCCCCGAGGAGCCCTATCCCGAGTCGCCGGGCCCATTGCCGGACCCGCAGATGCCCGACGACGCACAAGCGGCGGGGCAGGTGCTTCACGCCGTGCAGCCGTTCGCACTCGAAGGCAGTCAAGAGACGATGACCTGCTACAGCTGGACGGTCGACAACGACGCGCCGCTGTACGTCCAGGACGTCACCTTTCAAAACGGCGGGTCGTTTCATCACAGCAACTGGTTCGTCGTGCCCGAGGACGTCTACCCTGGTGAGGATGGGTTCTGGCCCTGCGCGGAGCGGGACTTCAACGACATCTCCGCAGCGCTCGCTGGCACTGTGTTGTTCGCCCAGTCCACCCAGGCGCAGCGGGAGGCGATGGCGTTCACCGAGGGGGCGGTCATTCGCATCCCCGCCCGCAGCAAGATCGTCGCGGGTGTGCACCTGCTCAACCTAGGCCCCGATCCGCGCGAAACCGCGGCGTGGCTCTCGTTGGACGCCATTCATCCCGCGTTGGTGGAGACGATCCTCTCGCCCTTGATGCTGAGTTATCGGGACCTCGACATTCCGCCGATGACCCAGTCGCGGTTCACAGGGACCTGCCTCGGCCCCGCCAACAGCGACGAACCGTTCGAGCTCCACTACGTCTTGCCGCACTACCACCGCACCGGGACCTCGGCATCCATGACTGTGTTCGCCTCAGGGGAGCCGACGGTCGTACTCGACCATGAGGGGTTCGGAGCCTCGCCGATGGGCAAGAGCTTCGACCCTCCGCTGTCGTTCCACAACGTCGGGGGCTTCGAGTTCTCGTGCAGCTACGACAACCCGCACGACGAGTCGCTGTCGTGGGGCGTGGGAATTCACGAGATGTGTGTGTTTCTCGCGTTCGCGTCGACCACAGAGATCCTGGTCGGGGGAATCGACCAGGGTCGCTCGTTCTCCTCGGTCCTCGATGAGGAAGGGGTTACAAATGTGGCCGGTGGCTGCTCGACTCTGGCCAGCCCCAAGGGCCCTGCCTACGCGTACCCAACACGCGAGGAGATCGAAGGCCCGCTACGTTTGCCACCGCTGCCAGACGAGCCCGTGCCCGAGCCGCCCACGTGCGAGAACACCGAAGGCGTCTACGAAGCCGACGAGCCGCCGAGCTTCGAGGAGATCCGCTCCCGCGTCCTCGAACCGTGGTGCAGCTTCTCCTCTTGCCACGGCGAGGCTGCCGCTGGGGGCTTGTCGCTGGTGGGCGACGAGGCCCGCGATGCGTTGGTCGGCGTACCCTCGCTGGCGTCCGACCGACCCCGGGTCGAGCCGGGCGACCCCGAGGGCAGCTACCTCTACCACCTGCTCTCGGAGTGTGAGCCCCAGGCTCGCGACGGCGCAGCACGGCCGATGCCCGCAGGCGCGCCGACCTTGCTGGACCCGGCGCTCGTGGGCCTGGTGCGTGCCTGGATCGAAGCCGGCGCTCTCTAACGATCGCGGCGCCGTCGGACGAACGGCAGCACCAGGAGCATCCACAGGGGGCTCGGGTTGCCGTTGCTTCGGCAGCTGCAGCCTCCGGCGTCATCGTCGGCGCCCAGCGTGTCTGCGCCGCCGTCGGTTGCGACGCTGCCGCTGCCGCCCTCGCCCGGGCCGGATGCGGTGGCATCGCCGCCGCCGCTGGCCGAGGCGCTGCCGCCCGCCGTCTCGTCTCCGCCGCCGTCGTCTCCGCCCGTGCTGGTGCCGCCCATCGGAGGGGGCACGGGGAACTGGGTGGTGACGACGAGCCGGAGGTCGAACGAGAGGTCGCTCGAGCTCTCTCCGGCTTGCTTGGCCATCGCGGTGACGACGTTGGGGCCGTGCACGAACACGCTGGCGTCGACCTCAGTGGTGCCGATCTCGTTGTCTTCGGAGCTGTCCGAAGCCCAGGCGGCGTAGTCGGTGCCGTTGTCGACGTTGGCCCCGAACACCTGCTGCCCGTTGACCCACACCGCAACTCCATCGTCGTAGAGCGCCGAGACTTCACCCACGATGAACTCGCCATCCTCGGGAAGGTCGATGACGGTGCGGAAGTACGCGCTGGGGTAGTTGGGGTCGGCGTCGATGAGCGCGGTCGTTTCATCGTCGTCGCCGTAGCCGAGCTGGGCGGGCCCGGTTTTCCACCCACTGTCGTCATAGTCCGCGGCGTGCCAGCCATCGCCAAGGTCTGTGCCCTCGTCGTGGTACGTCCAGGTGTGCCCGTACTCGATCACGGTGACGGGCACCTGTGTGGAGACCGAAAACGGCGCGTTGCTCTCGTCGCCGACCGCGGGCGTACGGGCGTCGGAGACCCGAATGAGCGCTTCGTTCGTGTCGACGGCCGGGACCGTCCAGTCGTAGGTGCCGTTGTTCGGGATGTTGTCCTCGACGGTGCTCCAGCTTTCGCCGTTGTCCTCGGAGAACTCGATGCGCACGTTGGGAATGCTGCCCGCGGTGGCCCAGGTGACGGTGTGGGGCTGTCCCGCGCCGAGCGTTTCGCCGCCGTCGGGCGTGTTGACGACTACGCCGTCCCCCTTGATCAGCGCGACCCGGTCGGTGATCTGGCCATCGTGGCGCAGGTTGAACAGCGTCATCGTGTTGCCCTGCACGTCGAGCATGCACGAGCCGTTGGCCACCTCGCTGAACGCCATGAGCGGGTGCACGTCGTCCTGCGAAACGCCAGTGCCGCCGTGCCCGGCCACCACGTAGATGGCACCTTCGTGCGACGCCAACCCGGGTCCTTTCGTGTACGGGCCGTCGCCGGTCGGTCGTCCGTCGTTGCTGTCGAGCACGCCCACGCCCGCGACGGATGGGGTTTGGTAGGCGCCGTCGAGCAGGTAGCTGCGTTCGTAGATGTGCGAGTGGCCGCCGAGCACCAGGTCGACCCCGCCGGCCTCGAGGATCGGCAGCGCGTTTTCCCGCATGTCGATCAGCGGACCCTCGTTGTCGGAGTCGTGGCTGCCCTTGGTGTAGGGCGGGTGGTGCCAGTAGGCGACCACCCATTCTTGGTCGGTTGCCGCGAGGTCGCTCTGCAGCCAGTTGAGCATCGCTCCGCCCACGCCGCGGGGCGAGTCGTGCGAATCGAGCACCACGAAGTGCACGTTGGCGTAGTCGAACGAGTAGTAGGCCTCGGTGCCCGAAGGCAGGCCACCGGCTTCGCCCGCGGTGGGCAACACATAGCCTCCGTAGTAGGGGCCGGTTTGGCTGCCAGAGTCGCTCGAGGCCCCTTCGTGGTTGCCCAAGGTCGGCCAGACGGGGACGCGTCGCAAGACGTCGGCGTAGGGGGCGTAGAAGTTCTCGGTGAACTCGTTGTACGTGCCGTCGGTGTACGCCATGTCCCCCATGTGCAGGTAGAGGTCGGGAAGAAAAGCTCCGACCTCCTCCAGCATTGCGTCGCGTACCCGGGCCTGCATGGAGCCTCCGGTGCCCGAGTCGCCCACGACCCATGCCCGCATCTTGGCGCGGCTGCCGACAGGGGGCGGGGTGACGAAGGTGTGCAGCTCGTCCCCGCCGGCCAGCGCCTCGTCGTCACCGATGACCCGGTAGTAGTAGCGTGTCGAGGGGGTGAGACCCGAGAGCGTGACCTCGTGTTGGGTTCCCGTGGAACCGCTGCTCGCTTGTTGGTCGAGGGCGTTGGGGGCCATGCCCCACTCCACGGCGCCGGTCGAGTCGTCGAGCGTGGTCCACACCACGATGATGGAGTTCGGGGTGGCCGACTGCAGATAGGGCGCGCGCTCGAGCTCGGCTGCGTGCGCGAGGCCTGGTGCCAACAGCGAGGCACCGAGGAGAAGCGGGAGAAGACGACGAGACGTGTTCATGGCGTGTCTTGGGGGAGGGGGTGGCGGGCCCGCAACGCGAGCGCGGCCGGAAGGTCGGGGGTGTGCTGCAGCACCTGCTGGAGCTGGGCGTGGCCGTGCGCGGTCCGTCCGGCGGCAAACTCCGCGCGGGCGACCGATAGCCGACGAAGCGCGGTGGGGCGGCGTTCGAGTTCGCGATGGGCGAGGTAGAGCGCGGCGATTCTGTGCACGATGCCGGCGACCGGCTGCTGCAGGGCGTCGAGCAGCTCGGCACGGAGCAAGAGCCAGTCGGGATGTCCGGGGCGCCGGGCGAGGAGGGGATTCAACGCGGCGAGCGCTTCGCGGTATTGGCCGCGCCGCTGTTCGAGCTCGATGAGGGCGAGGCGGACCGTCGTGGTTTCGCCCAGCGCCTTCAGTCCCTGTCGGTACCCCGCGGATGCGTCGCGCAGCGCGTCGCGTTCCATGTCCAGTCGCCCTCGCTCGAGCACGAGGTCTGGCGTTGGGGCCGCGAGGATCGCCGCGTCGAAGTCGTGTCGGGCCGGAGCCAGGTCGCCTCGAGCTCTCCGGATGCGGGCGCGGGCGGCATAGGCATTGGCGGCGCGGGTGCCCTCGGGCTTCGTGGCGAGGTAGGTGTCGAATGCTTGCTCGGCGTCACGCGTGTTGCCCTGGCCCAGGAACACCTCGGCGTGAATGCGGTGCACCTGCGCCGACCGTGGTGCGAGCCGGGCGAGTGCTCGCGCTTGTGCTCGCGCGGTGGTCCACGCCTCTGCACGAATGGCCTCGTCGGCGTAGCGCACCCGGACCTGTGGGTCACTGGGATCGGCGTGCACCTGGTCGTGAAGCTGGCGCAGTCGTTCGGATGTCCCGGGGTGCGCAGTGGCGCTGGGACTGACAGCGATCAAGAGCACGCCGATGCCAATCCCGCGCATTCGAGTCGCAGTCCGCCGCAGCACGGACCCAAGCTCTCGCGGACGCTCCGTGCTCGCAAGTGGAATGGCCGTACGCAGGAGTGCCGTGGTTACCTCGAGCAAGAGGTTGACGACCCGTTCACCGGCCAAATGGTCGCCGCCCCGTGAGTCTGCGCCGCGGGTCGTCGGGGACTCCCCTGCTATCGTGCCCCGGATGGATCGGACGAAGGCGTTGTTGGTTCCCGTCCTGTTATCGGGTTGCGTGATCGAAGACGACAGCTGCATCGCGGAGGGCAGCCTGGTCGCGACGCCGGATGGACTGCGTGCGATCGAGTCGCTGATGGTCGGCGGCCGAGTCCTGTCGCTCGACCCCGAGACGGGCGAGTCCGTGGTCACTCGAATCACCCGCATCGTCAGCGCCCGACGCGAGTGTGTGGCGCTGCGGTTTGGCCCGACCACGCTGCGCTGCACGCCCACGCATCCCATCTTCGACCCGACCGACGGCGTGTTTGCCCCGGCCTCCGAGTGGGTCGAAGGCCGACGCACGGCCTTGCTCGCCGAAGACCGCCGTCGCGTATTGGTGGACACCGTCCTGCTCGACGGTGGACTGCTGCGCGTGTTCGACATCACCGTCGCCCACCCGCTGCACAACTTCATCGTCGAGGGCGTCCTGGTCCACAACAAGAGCTACGACGACCCCACCACGGGCCTCCCGCCCGGACTGACAGCAACCGACACCGACGGCTCGACGGGAGAAGGCACCTCCTCGACCGGAACCGACGCGACGACGAGTTCGAGCGGTACGGGCTCGACGGGCAGCGCAGACTCGACGAGTTCGACGGGCAGCGCGGACTCCTCGAGCGGTTCGAGCTCGACGAGCGCGTCGGGTTCGTCGAGCAGCTCGGGCTGATTCAAGCGCGAACGAGACCAAAGGGGCAACAACCCGATCACCGAGACCACGACGGGCGGCGGCAAGTCTCCGTCCGGCTCCGACGCCGAGGACTGCCCGACGGACCGCCGATTCCGGCTTGCCACGCTCCGGGCCAGCCGCTAGTGTCGCTGCGTAGTTAGAGATTGATGGATATGGTCAGTAGGCTAGGTTCGGTCGCCGCCTTGTTGGCGGCCCTCGTCATTGTCTGTCCACGAGCGGCGGAGGCGTGTTCCCCTCCGCTGCCAGAGTCGATCGAGCCGTGCGAGACGCTGCGGCTCTACACGCCCGCTCCCGCGTTTCCACTACAGCTCACGAGTGCGCTGCGCATCCGCAATGACTACATCAATGAGTACGGAGTGCATTCAGGGCCGAGTGAGGACGTGCTGAACCTGCCCGAGCCATTCGTACTCGAGCGGCAGGGGGACGATGGTTGGCAGCCGGTGGAGTACACGTTGGCCACCGAGGAGAACCTCGTACTTGGTGCACGGCGGATTGACCTCATCGAGCGGGAACCGGGTCAATATCGCCTCTCATGGCCGCTGAGCACCTGTGGTGAGCCGGATACGGACAGTGGCACGGGCGCGCTGGTTGGCGAGTTCGAGGTTACGCCGGAGGTTCCGTATCCGGCGCAGCTCGGCCCGATCGACGTCGACTATGCGATCGAGGAGGTCACGCTCCATCTGGGTGAGGCCGGCGACTGCACGCCGATCGAAGCGAACGCAACGCTCGGGCGCGTGACGATCGAACTCGCGATACCGGAGGCATGGGCGCCGTGGATCGATGCCGCGTCGATTGCGGTCTACGTCGACGGAGAGCTCGAGCACGGGTTCGCCCAGGTGCCGACGGCCGATGCGCTGGCGCTCCGGTACACGCGGACGATGGACACCGTATGTGCCAGTGATGATCCGTCGGTCTCTGGGGGCCTGCCCGAGGGGACCTACACGGTCGAGCTCGTCGCTCGCATAGACGGTCTCTCGGAGGTGTTTTCGGATCCGGCCGAGGTCACGATCGACTGCGCTGGACTCGAGCCACCGGGCGGAGACGGCGACTCCATGGGCGGCGACGACGGTGCCGGAGGGGGCCACGATGGGCCCGACCCCGGGATCGGCGGCATCGACGATGACCGGAGTGGTCGCGAGCCCTGTGCCATCGGCCGGCCAGGGACCGCAAGCGGTGCAGTGCTCGCGATGCTTGTACTGGTTGGGCGTCGACGTCGGTCTCCGCGCGCTGCGTAGTGCGAACTACGCAGTCTATCCGTTGGCACTTCGAGAGGTGCCAACGGTGCACGTGTTCGTCGACGGTGTCGTCGAGTTTCTCGCTGAGCCCGGTGGGGGATGAACAGGTCTCAGAGTATGGTCGGCGGCCTTCAAGCGCGCAGGCGGGCGCGGACCGGGACGCCGTCTTCGGGGGAGAGCGAAATGCCCGCGAAGATCGGCCGTGGGATGTCGGCGGTGGGCTCGAGGTGAAACCGGTGCAGAAGCTCGGCGAGGACGATGCGCATTTCGAACTCGGCAAACAACGCGCCGAGGCATCGACGCGCGCCGCCGCCAAAGGGGAAGAACTGCTGCGGCGATGGGGCGTCGTCGTCGAGGAATCGTTCGGGTCGAAAGACTGCAGGGTCGTCCCAGACGTCGGCGCGGCGATGGGCGAGGTAGATCGAGGCCCACAGGGCGGTGCCGGCGGGGAGGGTGTAGCCGGGGATCTCGCAGGGCTTGGTCAGGGTGCGAATGGGCCCGGGGGAGATCGGTGACATGCGCATCGACTCCTTGAGGCACGCATCGAGGTAGCGGAGCTCGTTGGCACGCCCCGCTTCGACATCGGCGTTGCCGAAGTGTTCGCGCAGCTCGTCCTGCACGCGGGCGAGGACTTTGGGCCGCCGCAGGATCATCGACAGCGCCCAGGCGAGGGTGTTGGCGGTGGTTTCGTGGCCGCCGACCAAGAAGGTGACGAGCTGGTCGAGAATGTCCTCGTCGCTGAGGGGGGTGCCGTCTTCATCGCGCGCGGCGATGAGCAAGGACAGCACGTTGTCTTGGCTGGCCGGGGCTTGGCGGGCGCGGTCGATGCGGCGCTGCAGGGTGGCCAAGATGTCGACCTTGGCCTCGGCCAGGCCTCGGAACAGCAGAGGGCGACCTTGTGTGCTGGCTTTGTCGACCGCGCGATCCAACACCCGGCGAAGCCGGAACGGGTTGACGACCATGCCTGTCACGAAGAGGGCTGGGGACAGCGTGCCGCGCAGCCACGCGAGCACTTGGGTCCGCAACGTGTCGCGCTCGGATCCGTCCACACCGAACACGCATCGCAGCACCACGTCGAGCGCGATCGTGTTCATCTCGGGCAGCAGTGGAAACGCTTCGTCGACCTGCCAGCGCTGCACGGTGTGGCGGGTCACCTCCAGCATCGCATCGGCGTAGCCGCGAACACGCTTGGCCTGCAGCGATGGCGCGGTGAGCCGTCGCAGCTGTTTGTGTTGGTCGCCGTCGCGAAACAGCATGGAGCGCCGCCCAAGGTTGAGATGGATCGCGAGGTTGTCGGAGCGATACGCGTCCGGCCGCAACGAGAAGAACGCCTTGACCGCGGCGGGGCTGCTCACGACCACCCGGGGCGGATCGTTGGGCATGCGCAGCGTGAACGTGTCGCCGAACTCGGCTACACACTGCTCGAGGTAGGCCGTGGGGTCGCGCCCGAACGACAGCGCCTGAATGACCTTGGGAGAGCGCGGCCCAGGGGGAAGTGCGTTGGTCACGACGCCTGCGAGTCTTGCACGGGACCGCGGCGGCCCCCGGGTCGATCGACTTGGAGCTGGCGAAAGTGCGCCGACACGATAGATGAGTCTGGGCGACGATGTCCCGAGAAACCCGCCTTGCGGGTTGGCGTTTGGCTGCTAGGTTCGCGGGCTCAGTCCGATGTCGTAGCGGTTCGTTCAGTTGCATCTTCTCGCCCGGGCGCCTGTTGGTGGCACAGGGCATCGACGACCCGTTGTTTCGCGAGGCGCACGATGGTGCACGCCCTACGAATAGGACTGATTTCCGACCTCCACGCCCAATATTCCGCCCTTCACGAAGCCCTCGACCTCCTCGACGCCGCGTCGGTAGACCGCGTGGTCTGCTTGGGTGATGTGGTGGAGAAGGGGCCTGATGGCGATGCGGTGGTGAGCACCCTGCGAGCCCTGTGCATTCCCACGGTGAAGGGCAACCACGACCACAATGCGGTCCGACACGCTGCGCTGGTGGGCCGAGGTGCGGGCGGCCTGAGTCGCTCGACGTTGGCGTGGCTGGAGGCGTTGCCCGACACGCGTGAGTATCTGTGGGCGGGCAAGTACGTGTTGCTGGCCCACGGTTCGCCCGTCAATCGTGGGGTCGGGGTGCGCCCCGACGATGTCCCCAAAGCGGTGCGTCGTGGGCTACGCCGCATCGACGCCGACGTGGTCGCGCTGGGGCACACGCATCGACCGATGCGCATGCGGTTTCGCGATACCTGGATCGTCAACCCTGGATCGGTCGCGCATGGGCGGTGCGAGTTGGGGCCGACGTGTGCGGTGTTGACCTTGCCTGCGATGACGCTCGAGGTTTGCGTGCTTCGGACCGGACGGTGGCAGCGGTTCGCCAACGAGCGCTGAAGCTTCAATCGAAGTGCAGCACCGCTTGTGGGAACGACTGCACGCGCCGGGTCTGGTTGCCGTCGACGCGAAAGGCTTGGCCTTCCATTGCCTGGTTGCCGACGTCCTGAATCGCGTCGGCGCCGTAGACCGGGACACCGACCATGCGGCTGATCGCTCGCATGAGGCGGCAGTTGTCGGCGGCGGCCTCACAGTGCACGAGGTAGATCGCACCGTCGGCGGTCATGCCCTCGCGCAGTTGTTCGAACCATCGACGGTAGCGGGGCAGGGTGCGGAGGCTGACCGCGTCGCGGCCGAAGAACAGCATGACCTCGCTGGGGTTGCCGCCCGCGAAGCCGTGGTCTTCGAACACCACTTTGCTCGCCAGCTGCCCGCGTTCTCGGGTGCGCGTCAGCAGGCCGCCGGACATCTCTCGCAGCGAGGGGGCTCCGAAGAACAAGGAAGGGGCGGGCGCGGAGCGGACGCGTTGGCGGAGGCGGGACACCGCGTCGACAGCCAGGTCTGAGATCGGGGGGTGCGTGGTCGTGCCGGCTCGATAGTCCCGCCACATCTGATCCATCGAGCCCCGAGGTGCGCCCGCGATGCGCTCGAGCTCGGCCTTGGCCCCCGGCGTCTTCGGTCCTGCACCCCAGATCCAATACAGCGGTCCGCGCATGGTTCACTCAGACGACGATGTAGGTTCAGGTATTCCACCAGGGTGCAAAAAAGTTGGCGCCGGCAAGTTTTCGGCGGATTTCGGGCTGCAGGGGGCTGTACGGCCAAAAGTTGGAGGCCCGCGAGTCCTATGCCTCCTTGGCAGCATGCGACGCGCTCCCACGTCAACGTTTCGACGAATCGCTGCGGCGGCTCTCGGCCTCGCCGCGGTCTCGGTCCTTCCGACGCCCTCGATGGCAGCCGACAGCTTGGCCACGCCGATGACGGGCCAGAGCGCGCGAGAGCTGTGGCCGCTCGATGTGACGGTGGAGATCGTCGACGTCACGCCGAGTAGGGGCGCAAAGCAAAAGGGGCGATTGCCCCGTGTGCTGGAGCCGCAATCGGTCACCGTGCGTGACGGTCACCGCCTCAAGTACTCCGCCGTGTTCCTGACCCCCGCCGGACGGCATCGTCTCGACCTGGCCGTCGTGCCGCACCACCACCCCGATGCGGTGGAGGTGGAGTGGGATCTCGACGTCGCCGAGGCCCCGTATCAGACGGTGGGCGTTCGCGACTACTTGCTCCATCGCCTTCGTGTCGGCCCCTCGTTGAAGCTGGATCAAGAGGCGCTCGTGGTCGCTCGGGCCGACATCGAAACCGTCGAGAACGGCCAGCTGCGCCGTCGTGTTCGCGTTGGTGGGCAGGTTTACGAGATCCGCATTCAGGCCGAGGTTTCGCGCGGTTGACACCCCCCCGCGCCGTGTTAGAACCGCTTTCAACTGCCCGCGAGATGCCCAGTAGGGGCGTTCCGGGCTCGCTCCGACCCCACGAAAGACCCGCCACGATGCGATCTCTTCTGCCCCGCCTCGCCTCGTTCTCCCTCTTCGCAGCTGCGTTCGCCTTCAGTGCGCCGCTCGTCGGCTGCAAGAAGCCGGAGTACCCCGAGTGCAAGAAGGACAAGCACTGCAAGGCCGACCTCGGCGAGAAGTGTGTCGACGGCAAGTGCCAGAACTGCACCACCGACACCGACTGCACCGGCAAGGGTCCCAACGGGGAAGACTTCGTGTGCTTCGAGTTCCGCTGCACCGACCCCGCTCAAGCCGCGCTCGGTGATGGTGGCCAAGGCTCGCTCGGTTCGCCGTGCACCCAGAGCATCGACTGCTCGGGCGGCCTGGTCTGCACCGCGGGCCAGTGCTCCGCATGCGTCGACGACCTGTCCTGCGACGGCGGCACCTGTGACATCGCCACGGGCACCTGCACGGGCGGGGGCGCAGGCGGTGGTCAGTGCACCACCGACGACGAATGTGCGATGGATGAAATCTGCGACGGGGGCATGTGCGTCTTCTCGGGCATCCCCGAAGGTGGCGGCAACAACCCGTGCGGAATCGACGCAATCTACTTCGGCTTCGACAGCCCCAAGATCCAGCCCGAGGCACAGCAGCAGCTCGACCAGATCTCGCAGTGCCTGATCGACCAGAACACCCTGGTCTACCTCGAAGCCCACGCCGATGCGCGGGGCACCGAGGAGTACAACATCATGCTCACCGACCGTCGCGGACAGTCGGTCAAGAGCTACCTCGAGACCAAGGGCGTCTCGGGCGAGAACCTGCAGGTCATCTCCAAGGGCAACCTGGAGGCGATGGGCACGGACGAAGCGTCGTGGTCCAAGGACCGCCGCGTCGAGTTCATCTTCCCGTAGTTCCTCACGGCAAACACACCATGAAGCGCATGAACATCCTCTCTGTGGTCATGCGAAGCACGAGGGCTCTCACCGCGGTGGGGGCCCTTGGGCTTTGCGGGGCACTCTCCACCGGCTGCATTGCACTGAAGGCCGACCAAGACGAGCTGGCCAAAGAGGTCGACAAGCTGCGCAAAGAGGTTCTGGCGCAGGACCAGAGCACGGGTGAGACGGTCGCCAAGGTCGAGACGCTCACCACTGAGCTCGAGACCAAGATCGCCGAGCTCGACGAGGTGCTTCGCCGCAACCAGGCCGACTTGGGCCTGCGGGTCGACAACCTCGAGGTCGACACCCAGGAGTTGAGGGGTGCGGCCGAAAACGCCGACTTCGTGGCGACTGCGGCCAAGCAGGAACTCACCGAGCTTCGGGGCGATGTCGATGTTCGCCTGCTCGCGCTCGAAGAGAAGCTCAACGAGGCCACCAACATCCCCGAGAGCAAGAAGGAGCTCTGGGCCGAGGCCGACAAGCAGTTCAAGGCCAAGAACTACAAGGGCTCTCGCCGGCTGTGGCGGACCTACGAGTCGCGCTACCCCGCCGACGCCAAGATCGCCGAGGTCCGGTTCAACATCGGCCTCACGTTCTTCAGCGCCCGCGAGTATCGGCAGGCATTGGGCGAGTTCTATCGGGTGATCCAGGAAACCCCGAAGGACCCGGTCATTCCCGACGCGCTCTACTACTCCGGCCTCGCGTTCGCCAAGCTCGGTCAGTGCCAAAACGCGATCGCCTACTTCGACGCGCTGCGGCAGAAGAAGACCAAGGCTCCAGCCCACTACAAGGACAAGGCCAAGGAGCAGATCGGCATTCTCAAGGCCGACAAGGGCGATATCTGCACCGACAAGAAGGCCGCCGACGCCAGCTGAGCCCTCGCCACACCTGCACCGAAAGCGCCGGGTTCGTCGAACGAGCTCGGCGCTTTTTCGCGTCGAGCGCCGGAATCGCTTGACAGCTATGGTGGCTACGTTAGTTTTAGGTATGCGCCGCCTCTTGATTGCCTTTGTCTTGGTTGGATGTGGGTCGACCGGGTCTCCCAGCGGCGGTGACGGGTCCACGGGGTCGAGCACGTCGGGCAGTGGTCCGGACACCACAGCGAGTCCAACCGGTTCGTCGACGGGTCTGCCGGGGACGTCGACGGGCATGGCAATCTCGGGCTCTTCGGGCATGTCCGCGGGGGACACGGGGAGCTCCGAGGACGACTCGGCTGCCGACAGCTCTTTCATCACGGATCCCGATGGCGGCTACGGCGGATGTCTCGAGAGACTGCCCGAGGGAACCCTCGCCCTGTCGATCGAGTGCTCGGTGCAGGACCAGGATTGCTGCCGCGGAGAAGCGTGCAAGGCGTGGGCGAACGACGGCGGTGACGCCTGGAACGCATCTCGATGCACGTTCGTCTCCGACACGCCAGCGCAGGTGGGCGAACCTTGCGTCGCAGAAGGCAGCCCGGTCAGCGGCGCCGACACCTGCGATGCCGGATTGATGTGCTGGGACGTCGACGCGAAGTCGCTCCAGGGGACCTGCGCGCAGTTTTGCGGCGAAGACGGCCCCTCATGCGAGGCCGAGGGCGAGGTCTGTAGCATCGGCAACGACGGGGCCGTCCCGTTGTGTCTGCCGTCGTGCGATCCACTGGCATCCGAGTGTGGCGAGGGGATTGGGTGTTACCCGAGCGGCGAAGACTTCGTCTGCGTTCGCGAAGGCACGCCGATGTACACCGACCTTCAACACCCCGACTGCGCGGCGGGTACGTTCAACATCCCCGCGGACCAAGTGCAGGGGTGTTCGGAGGGCGAGGGCCCTTGCTGCACCGCCTTCTGTGATCTGAGCGCCGTCGAGCCCTGTGGCGCGGATGCGGAGTGCCTGCCCTACTTCGTCCCGGCGATGGGCAAGGACGACACGGTTGGGTACTGCAGCGTCGCGAGCTGAGTCGATGCGGGCGGTCAAACACATTGCCTTGGCGGCCGTAGTTTCGGTGGGTTGCGGCCCGGTGATCTCCGAGGGGCACGGGACCGAAGCTGGGGGCACGGACTCAGCGGACGACACGCTGATCTTGCCCACGAGCGGGGCGCCGACCACCGGGAGTTCGACGTCTGGACCCCCGCCATGGGAGCCGACGACGTCTGTGGACTCGGGGCCCGCTTCGACCAGTGATGATGGCCTCGGGGATGATGGGGGCTTCATCGAGCCCACTTCGGGCTGCGGCGCAGGGCTGGAGGACGGCTACCTGGCGCACTGCGGAGTGGGGATCGAATGCAGCGCCTTCGAGCAGAATTGTCCCAAGGGAGAGGTCTGTCGACCGTGGGCAAATGACGGCGGCGAAGCCTGGAATGCCCGACGCTGCGTGCCGGTGTTTCCCGACGCGAGCCAGGTCGGTGAGGTGTGCAGTGTTGAGGGCAGCGGCGTCTCGGGCATCGACACCTGTGATTTCGGGCTGATGTGTTGGGACGTCGACAGGGACACGCTCGAGGGGACCTGCGCTCAGATATGTGCCGGGACAGTGGACAGCCCCAGCTGTGTGGACCCGGATGAGACCTGCGTGGTGGCGAACGACGACGCGCTCTCTTTGTGCTTGCCCACGTGTGACCCGCTCGGGCCCGAATGCGGAGACGGCTTCGGCTGCTATCCGGGCTCCGACGAGTCGTTTGTGTGCCTTCGAGAGGGGGTTGCGGTGGAGGTCGGCGAGGTCTCTCACCCACAGTGCGCACCGGGAACCTTCTGGGCGAGTGAAGAGGCGGTGGCCGGCTGCGTCGAGGACGAACCGTGCTGCGCCACGTATTGCCATCTCGAGGACCCGAAGGCGTGCGGGCCTACTGCGGACTGCGTTCCGTTCTTTGAACCGACCGTGCCGAGCCACGCCTCGCTCGGGTACTGCGACCGAATCGAGTGAGTGTCATGCATCTTCGAAGTTCCAATGCACGAGTCGTGTTGTTCGGCCTTTTCGTAGGGTCGTTGGGCTGTGGTCCCGCGCTCGAGGAGTTGCCCGATGCGATGGGGTCGACCACTGCGGCGGGGGATACCTCGACCGGGGGAGCGGATCCGTCGACGACGAGTGTGCCTCCGAACCCGACCGCACCCATGCCCGGAACGGCTGGAGTCACGACGTCTGACGATGATGGCAGTGACTCGAGCGGGATAGGGAGCTCATTCATCACCGACCCCGACGGTGGGGGCTGTTTCGGAGGGCTCCCCGATGGCGTGTTCGCACACTGCTCGGAGTGCTCACTCGCGGACCAGGATTGCCCCGTTGGCGATGCGTGCAAGCCATTCGCGAACGACGGCGGTGACGCCTGGAACGCCGCGCGCTGTGGTCCGGTCCAGCCAAGCCCCGCGCAGGTGGGGGAGTCTTGCCTTGCGGACTCCAGCCCGGTCACGGGGATCGACAGCTGCGACGTTGGGCTGATGTGTTGGAACGTCGATGCGGAAACGCTCGAAGGCACATGTGTATCGTTCTGCGGCGGATTCGGGAACGAGCCGCTGTGTGCAGAGGGCGAGCTCTGTGTGACGGCCAATGATGGGGTGCTGCCGCTGTGTCTGCCGTCGTGCGACCCGCTCGCGTCGCAATGCGGCGAGGGCTTCGGTTGCTACCCGTCGCAGAACGGCTTTGTGTGCATCCGCGAGGGAGACTCCGTAAACATCGAAGGCTTCGTGCACCCCGACTGCCCTGCCGGCACGTTCATGGCACCCACCGAACTGATCGAGGGATGTGTCGAAGGCGAGCTCTGCTGTTCTGCGTTCTGCGACGTCACCGACCCCGAGGCTTGTGGCGTGGACGCGGAGTGCCTGCCTTACTTCAAGTCGCCGCGTCCCGAGCCCTATCAGCCCGGTTACTGCAGCGTGGCGATCTGAAGTCGCTGCGTTTCATTTGGGGTTCGCCAGGAACGCTCGGAGTTCCTCGGCGGTGCTCGCGTAGTCGGGACCTGCGGCGTCGAGCACCTCGAGCTGTGCGGTCAGCTCGGCCCGTGCTTTGTCCGGGGAACTCGCATAGTCGAGCATGGCGAGGCCGGCCCGCGCGTTGGCAAGGTCGGGCGGGAACAGCCCGGGGAGTTCGGACATGGCGGTCGACCAACCGTAGGCTTCCCGCGCCTCTTCGTTTCGGTCGAGCTTGCGGAGCACGTCGCCGAGCGCGTTGTAGGTGAGGATGTCGTCGGGGTACGCGGGGCCTTCACGTTCGCGCTGCAACTGGGCTGCGGCAGCGAGGTCGGTCGCGGCGTCTTCGAGGCGGCCGAGTTCCATGCGCACCGAGCCGCGTTGGCCCAGTGAGGTGGCCTTGGTGCTGGGAAGAAGGCCGGCTGCGTCGAACGCCGCGATAGCCTCGGTAAACATCTCCTCGGCTTTGGCCCAGCGCTGCAGGCCGGTGTTTGCGAGCGCCACGCGTTCGGTACAGACGGCGATCTGCGGATGGGTGGGCTCGAGTGTGGCCTTGCTGATACGCAGCGCCTCCGCGTAGACCGGTTCGGCGGCGGCGTAGTCGCCCTGGAGGAAGTGAAGCTGTCCGCGCACGATCAACGCGTCGGCAACCCTGGGATGTTCGTTCCCGTAGGCGGCTCGGTAGACCTCGAGCGCTTGGTCGACGTGTTTGCCCGCGCCGTCGATGTCGCCGAGCTTGGACTCCACGTTCGCGAGGCCGACCAAGTCGCCGGCCACACCCACGTCTCTGTCTCCCAGGGTCGCGACGCCCAGCTCGATGGCGCGGTGGTAGTACTCGCTGGCCTTTTCGAACTGCCCCACGTAGCTGTGAACCTGTCCGAGGTTGGACAGCGGCAAGACGGTGGAGAAGTGATTCTCGCCGTAGGTCTCTTGCCGTAGGGCGAGCGATTGCTCGAACACCGTGCGGGCGCTCTCCATGTCGCGCCGTTCCATGTCGACCGAGGCGAGGTTGTCAAGCATGTCGAGCACGCGGAAGTGTGTGGGACCCAGCTCTGCTTCGAGCATGTCGTGGGCCTGTTCGAACAGCGCGCGCGCATCCTCGTAGCGGCTCTGCCGAGACCGCACGACGCCGAGGTTGGTGAGCACGCCCGCGTGCAACGAGCTGCCGGGGGCGTGTTTGCGAATGAGTGAGAGGCCCGCGTTCGCGTAGGCTTCGCCCGCCGAGGCACCCGCCTTGCCCGTGCTGGCCCAGTAGGCGAGCACGGATGCAGCCTCGATGCCGACCAGCGTGGGGCCGTGCTCGAGCCCGAGCTCCAACGCCTCTTCGAGTGCTTGCCCTGCCGCGACGGGTTCGGCGGTCTCGAGGTACGCGTAGCCCCTGCGCAGCGAAGCGCGTGCGATCAGAGGTGCATAACCGAGTTCGCGAGCGACCAAGGTGGCGTCCTCGGCGATCGCCTTGGCCTCGCGATGACGCCCGGCACGTTGAAGGGACTCGGCCTCGACGAGGCGGTCTCGCACGGCGTCGACCTGTTCTTTCAGCTCCTGCGGCACGGCTTCGACGCCGTCCGCATCCGGTTCGGCCTCGATGCACGACGAGGTGGGGCGGGCGCCCGCCAGCAACCGCTCCGCGTTCTTCAGGACGGTGGCGTCCGCATCGTGCAGCACGTCGATGGCTGCGGCGAACTCCTTCTTTGCCCGGCGCATGCAGGACATGCGCACGTCGAGCAGGGCTTCGGACTGCTCCTTGCGGACCGCGGTGGCTTCGCAGATCTCGGTGTGTCCAGACACCCAAGACGCTGCGTAGGCATCGAGCGCCTTCGCGATGGTCTGCGCCTGCTCGGCGGCAATCGGCACGTCCACGGACTCGAGCGAGGCCACCACCTGGGCGCGGGCGGACGGGCTCCACACCGATTCCATGGCCTCGGAGGCCCCGGTGCACGTGGCGTCGCTCGTGGGCTGCAACAGTGCGCCGGCGGTGACGAGTCCCGTCACTCCGAGCGCGCCCGCGACCGTACGTCGACGCTGACGCTTGCGCTTCGGGAGAATGGTCAACGCCTCGATCAGCGCCCCCATCGACGGGAAGCGTTCTCGAGGATCGGGCTGGAGGCCGCGAAGCAACGCTTCGCCCACCGCCAAGTCCAGCCCGGGCGTCGATGGTGCGGCCTGGGGCGGGGTCCGCCGGGCGTCGGCCAACGCAACGATGCTCGCCGGTCCGGTTGCGCGTGGCGGGGTCACGGCGGTGTCGCTCTGCGGCGCACCCGAAGCCACGGCCGTCGTGTCGCCGGGGAAGGTCGGCGCGCCGAACAGCGTCTCCCAAAGTGTGAGGCAGAACGCGTACTGGTCGGTGCGTTCGTCCGATGGGTCGCCTTCGAGCTGCTCGGGCGCCATATAGGCCGGCGTGCCCGCCCATCGGCCTTCGTCGTCCTTGTCTCGGTCGATCGCCCGCGCAACACCGAAGTCGGTGATGCGAGCACCGTCGGACGCGACGAGGATGTTGGCCGGTTTGACGTCGCCGTGGACGATGCCGCTGGCGTGCGCGGCCGCCAGGGCTTCGGCGATGGGGACGAGCAGGTCGAGCAGGGCGCTCGCGGCGGGGCGTTCGTCCTGCTCCTCGAGCCAGGCTTGAAGGTCGGGACCATCGACCAACGCGGTGGCGAGAAAGCCTTTGCCTTCGTGAACCCCGGCGTCGAACACGGTGACCACGTGCGGGTGGTCGACCTTGGCGAGCATTCGCGCCTCGCGGGCCCAGGCCATGGAGCCCTCACCGAAGAGGACCTTCAGCGCGAGCCTTCGATCGAGCACCGGATCGTAGGCGGCGAAGACCTCCCCGCATCCCCCGGCCCCGATTCGACGAACGAGCACGTACCGCCCGAGCGTCGCTCCTGCGACGTTCTGCGTTTCCTCGGACCCGTCGTCGTCGGGCAAGGGTCGTGTCTCATCCATCGACCCCCCGAGTTTGTCACACTTGCCCTGCGGCGACGCTCCTGTTTGTGACTCAGTGCCCGTTGGGTCCGACGGCGCCGCTCGGGACCGTGGATGACGATTCAGGGTCTCGTTGGTGCAACGTCTCGAGAGTCGCCCGCGCACGTGCACGAGTCTTCGCTCCGGTGTCCTCGTGCTCCGCGACCTCGGTGGCGAGCGTGCTCGCTTCGTCGGCTTGGCCGGCCTCGGCGAGAGCTTCGGCCAGGTTCTGCTTTGCATCCAGACGCAACGTCATGGTGTCGGAGACGCGCTCGGCAATCTCGAGTGACCTGCGGTAGGTGTCGATGGCGGTTTCTAGATCACCGCCCGCCACGGCGCAGTCTCCCTGTGCTCGCAGCAAGCGAGCCATGGCTCGGGTCTGGCCGAGTGTTCGCTCAGCCCCGGCGATCGCCTCGTCGAGAGGCTCACAGGCCTCCGCTCGTTTCCCGGCGGCGAGGCGCGCTCTCGAGAGCCCGACCTGGGCGAGCAGCGTCTGCTCCGCGTTCGGACCCAGGGTGGACGAGAGGAGCTTTGCGGCGTTGGCAAAGCTTCGCTCCGCCTCCGCATGGTGGCCCGCGTCGAGGTCCAGCCACCCGAGGCTGACGGCAATGTCGGCTCGGTCGGGGTGTTTGTCCCCGTAGAAACGCTCCAAGAGAACGTCGGCTCGTGTCAAAAACCTTCGCGAGGATTCGAGGTCGCCTTCTCTCTCGGCCACCATGCCGAGGTTCAGAAGCGCGGCGACGTGCTCGTGGCTGTCGGCGCCCACCAGCTCGGTGAGTCGCTCGAGCTCACGTTCGAAGATTCGGCGGGCTTCGCCAGTGTTTCCCGCCGCAGCCAGAGCCAGCCCGACGTTGCTCATCGCGGCAAGGGACGAACGAGACCAGCCTCCGTCGAGGCGCTCGAACGTCTTGGCGGCTTCGGTTCCTGTTTCGATGGCGCGATCGAGGTTGCCCCGTGCGCCCTCGAATCCGCTGAGACTGATGAGGATGCTGGCGCGACGAAGATCCCGGTCTGAACCGAGTTCATCGGATGCGCGGAGTGCTTCATCGTAAGCTCGCGCGGCTTCCTCCCACCGACCCGCGATGTCATAGGCGATCGCGACAACCAGCATCGTCTCCACCGCGGAACTCGGCGAAACCCCTTCTCGCTTTGCTTCTGTCTGGGCGATGTCGGCCCATTCGAGGGCAGCCTTGGTGTCTCCGAGCACCTGTGCCAGGTACTGCGTGAGCTTGGTGGCAGCAAGCGTCGAAAGGTGGTTGTGCTCGGCTGCGCGTGCCTCTCGATACGCGATCCGAAGCGCCTGTTCCGCTCGCTCTGGGTCGACACGGACGAAGACCTCGGTCTCGGAGAATGCGAGCCGAGCGCGAAGGGCTGGGATGCCGAGAGCCTCGACACGCGGTCGAAGAACGTCGAGGCGTTGGACGAGTGCCTCGACTTCTTGGCCGCTGGCCGCGTCGTTGCCGAGTTTCCGAATCGCTCCCCGAAGCTCCGCGACGTGTGGCCGGAGGAAGAAGGGAGGTGGTGCCGTCATTCGGGCAAAGTCTTCTCTCAGGCATGTCGAGGGACGCGTCCAGGCGTCGACGCGATCCGGCACGCCATGGGCGGCGCGGGCGGACGTCTCGAGCATGGAGGCCAAGGCCGAATCGGCGTCGAGCCTCAGCTCTTCCAAGCACAGCTCGGCCAGAGGAGCGAGGTCTTCCGAGACTCCCCGTCGCTCGCAGACGGCTTGCTCGCTCTGGCTCCATTCGGCGACGAACTCATCGACGGAGCGCTCCATCCGAGGCCAGAGACGGGCGGTCTCTTCTTCGCGAGCGAACATGTCGCGAAGGGCGTCGCGTTTGTCGCCGGACCATGCGTCGACCGGGGACGGGTCGCGGGTGCACGCGCTATCGATGCCCCCACTCGCGGAGGCGGCGGCTGCCCCGGCAATGCCGACGCCGCCCAAGGCGAGCCACAGTCGCCGACGCGGCGCCGATGCTCGTTCGAGACGCGAGAGAAGAGCGGTCATCGACTCGTGCCGATCCGACGGATCGACTGCGAGCCCGCGCTCGAGCACCCGCAGAACGCGAGCGGGAGTCGCGATGTTGCGGGGGCGTTCGGGCCGACGCCCGTCGATGAGGTCCCGCGCCGTTTTCGGGTATGGACGGCGTCCGACCAGAGCCTCGTAGGACGCGACGCAAAACGAGAACTGATCGGACCGAGTATCGGGCGCCGCACCCAAGAGCTGCTCGGGGGACATGTACACTGGCGTCCCGGCGGGTCTGGAGTCGCCGTCGTCCGACTCGCTCAGGCCGGCACTGTCGTCTTCAGTGCGCTGGTCGGCGTACCGAGCCAAACCGAAGTCGGTGACCTGAGACCGACCGTCCTGGGCCACGAGGACGTTGGCGGCCTTGAAGTCACGGTGAATGATCCCCGCGGCGTGGGCATAGGCGAGACCTCGACCGGCCTCGATGTAGGCTCTCAGCACCTCCCGCCACGCTCGTTGAGGAACGCGACAGGACTCGAGGTCGCCCCCCGTGACCAGCTCCGCCACGAGGAACACGCCGTCTTCGAACTCGCCGACATCGTGCACGGCGACGACGTTGGGATGGGACAGCTTCGCCATCGACTGCGCTTCGATGAGCAGTCGCTCGCGTGCGTCGGGGGATGCGATCTGGTGGGTCTTGATTGCGACGTGTCGGTCGAGTTTGGCGTCGTGTGCTTCGTAGACGATGCCCATACCGCCGCGGCCGAGCTCTCGAATGATCCGATAGCGCTGCGGGCCTAGGCGGTCTCCGGCGAGGAAGACTTGGGCCGTTTCTGGAGGCGCCGGTGCACGGGCAAGGTCCGCGAGCCAGGTCGAGATGCGTCCATCGCCGGATTCCTCAGTCACCACCACAACCAACAGTCTTCAGAAACTAACAAAACTTTGAAAAACGTGGAGTGCGGTCGGTGTGGCCGGGACTCGGTTGCTGGGCCGGTCTGCCCAAGTCCCGACCCGATTGGTTTAGTAGCCTGCGTCCGTGAGCAAGCCTCGACGCCACGGCGAACCGCGCGACACCGACTCTCCTCGCCAAGAGCCGCTCTACGACGAGTCGATCGCGACGCCCAGCCACGCAGAGCAGGCTCGCTCATTGCTCGACCGCGTCGACATGGGCGTGTTGTCCACCCATGCAGCGGAGCATGACGGTCACCCCTATGGCTCGTTGGTGATCTACGGCTTGCACGAAGGGGCGCCGATCCTGCTCATCAGCGGCTTGGCCGAACACACCAAGAACCTCGAGGCGTCGCCGCGGTGTTCGCTGCTGGTGCACGAGCGTGGTCCCAACAACCCGCTTGCGCTGTCGCGGGTGACGCTCGTCGGTGAGGCCCGCAAGGTCACGGGCGACGACCGCGACGCGGTCGCGAAGTCGTTCCTCGCGCGTCACCCCGAGGCCAGCTACTACGCCGATTTCACCGACTTTCACTACTGGCGCATCGACGTCTCGGGCGTGCGCTACATCGGAGGCTTCGGACGCATGTCGTGGGTCGAGCCCGAGGCGTGGGAGCCCGCCGAGCCCGACCCGTTGCAGGCGGACGCCAAACGCATCATCGACCACATGAACGAAGACCACGCCGACGCACTGCGGCTGTACTCCGAGGCGTTCAGCCGCTCGGGTCCGGTGCCCGAAGCCGTGATGACGGGGGTCGATCGCTACGGCTTCGAAATGTCCGTCACCACGGACCAGGGCCCACGACCCGTACGCATCGCCTTCGACGCGCCCGTGGCTACCGCAGCGGAAGTGCGTGCGGCGATGGTCGAGTTGGTCAAGCGCGCCCGCGCACAACTGGGCTGAGGGCTAGAGCGTCTCGAAACCGGGACCCGACCCGGGGCCTCCGTGTTGTGGTTATCCGCAGACGAAGCGGGTGTGATCGAAGACCTGGGGCTCGCGCATCTCTCCGTCGGGCGCGATGCAGTGAATGTCGCATGCCCCTGCGCTCTCGCAGTCCACTTCGCAGGCGCCTTCGCAGTCCACGCGGCAGGTTCCGACGGATTGGCAGTCCACGCTCGATGACGGTCCGACGACGACGGCGCAGGTGCTGGCGTTGTTGCAGTTGTAGGTGCAGCGTCCTCCGCAGGTCGCGTTGCATTCGCTCAGTGACGTGCAGTCGACGCGGCAGTCGGCACCGCATTGGGCGTCGCAGTGGTCGAGATCGTCGCAGTCGACCTGACAGTCATCCCCGCACGCGGCGTCGCAAGTGTTGAGCGCGTCGCAGTCGATCGAGCATCCCGGCCCCTCGCACTCGACGTCGCAGTGGTCGCGCCCGTTGCAGACACACTGCCCGTCGTCGTCGCACAACGGGTCGCCGTGGTCGTCGTGGCAGCCGAACGCCAAGAGGGTGCAAGACAGCAGGAACAGCACGGGCGCAGCGTGGGGCACACCGTGCTGTGGCATCGCCGACCGCAAAACGGATGAAAAAATGCAGCGTCACTCGACGCGGATGCGGCGGAGTTCGGCCATGAGGCCGCCGTAGAGCTCGCTTCCGTTGTTGCAGCCCACGACGACGACTGCTTCGTCGGGGCCGAGTGCGAGTCCTGAGGAGCCGCCGCAGCCTTCGATTGTTGCCTCCCACTGCCGCACGCCTGCCTCGACCCCGGCGAAGACGGCATCCGAACACTCGGTTGGGTACGCCGGGTCGGGACCTATGCAGTTGGTGCGATCGCCACTGAGGAAGCCTGTTGGCGAATGGGCGCTGAAGAGGAGTTCGTCCTCGGAGATGCTCGTGGTGGAGACGATGTTGCCCTCGGTGTCGAGGGCGACAATCGTGTGCTGGTCGTCGATCACCGCCGACGCGAGGATGAGGTCGTCGGTTGCTCTTCGGAGGTTGCGGACCGTGGCGCGGCCCTCGGAGTCGGGGAGAACGAGCTCGCTCGACGGCATCTGGTCCGAGTCGGTCCAGGCGAACCAGACCTCGCTTTCCGATGGCGCCGATGGGATCGCCTGACTCCCGGCGAGGAGAATGGGCCCGCTGCCGAACGCCATTGCATCGTACGGCCCAGACCCGGGGTCCCAGTCGCGGGACGAGAGGAGCGTGCCGTCATCGTCGACATGGCCGGTCCACGCTCGGTAGTCGTCGTGGTCGCCTTCGAATGGGGCGGAGCCCACGATGAGAGCGCCTCCGGTGGGAAGTGCGGCAACGGCCCGTGGCCGCGCCCCGAGGTTCAACGCCCATTCGAACTGTCCTGCCGCACTGAACTTGATCACCCGGTTCTCCGACTCGATCGTGTCGGAGTAGTCGACGATCGACACGTAGACTTCACCTTGGGGACCAACATCGAGGTCGGTGAGTTCGTGCTCGTCGAGCTCGCGGTTTTCGTCGATCGGGACGGGGATGCGTTGCTCCCACTGGAGTCCGCCTTCGCTCGCGAAGATACCGACCCACAAGGTGTCGAAGAACACCGCATCACCCTGCTCTCCCGAGTAGTCGGCGACACCCGCAGCGGCGATGGAGCCGTCGGGGCGTTCGGCGAGGTGGAAGATGCCTCCTCCGTCGAGGGTGCCGAGCGGTTCGATCTCGACGACCGCGTCGCTCGGGTCGCCGGCGGACTCGTTGCCGAGCGAGTTCGATTTGGGCTCGTCACATGCGACGCCGCTGGCGAGAAGAAACAGTCCAAGGAGTCGAAGCGAAGCGTTGCAAGTCATGGCTATGATCGGTGAGTGCACCGGGCCGCCGGGTTCCGTCACCGCGGGGTCGTTTTTTCTTCGCCCGCGGTCAACGAACACCGCTGCCGAACCTTCTTGGCCAATGGGCTGCGTGGGTGGGCGCTCACGAACGTGCGGGCCGACGCCGTGTCGTTGTCGTCGATCATGCAGCGAGCGCTGGCCGCGATTGCCTGACGTTCGGTGGTGAGCTGGGGCGTATCGAAGCCCTTGCGGTGAAAGTCGCACAGCGCCAGCGCTTCCCGAGGCTTGTCTCGGTCGAGGGCCGACTCGGCGCGAGCGATCAGGTCCGCCTCGGCTCTGAGGGCGTCCGCCACGGTAGTCGACGGTGCGGGGGCCGAAGGCGGTGCTTTGCTCGGCTGAGTCTTGCGCCGTGTTGCGGGCTCGGCCACCGGGGTTGCGGGGGTCGTGGCTGGTTGCGGGGTCGCGGGTGGAGGCGTGGGTGTCCGCGGCGGGGCTGCAGGCGGTTCGTCGCGTTCTACGGGCGCGGTGATGGGGGTCGAAGGCGCGGGCGTTTCGGGCCGTGTCGCGGCCCAGCCGACCGTACCCGCGGTGCCGAGGGTCGCGACGACGAGGAGTAGCTTCGTCAAGCCACCCGTGCCGGTCGCCGCAGGGGGAATGTCGGCCGTCGGGGGCGGAGCATCGATCTGCTCGAGCAGTGCCGCGAGTCCTCGCCTCTGGGCCTCCGCATCGGGCATCGCTGCGGGCAGACCTTCGTCGATCAGCTGCCGGAGCTTCGGGTCAAGCGGCTCCATGGGTGCCTCCCTCCTCGCGTGCCATCGCCTGCAGTGACGCCTTCATGCGGCTCCGCGCCAGCCGAAGCCGCGAGTACACGGTGTTGAGTTTGATGCCCATGACCTGGGCGATCTCGGGCGCTCGCAGCTCGGCGATCTCGGAGAGCACGAACACCTCGCGTTGCGCCTCGGGCAGCGTATCGAGCAGTGCGTCGAGCTTGGCCAACTGGGCACGCCCTTGCACCGCCGACTCCATCGAAGGTTGCGTTGCGCGTGCGTCGGGAGGCAACGGATCGGTCGCCTTGCGCTTGGCACGATCGCGATGCCGACGCGCGACTCGCAGCGCGATGCCGTGCAGCCAAGTCTGCACGCTCGACTCGTTGCGAAAGTCGTCGCGGCGTCGGTGAAGCACCAGGAAGATCTCCTGGACCACATCCTCCACGTGGCTGGCGGGCACACCCAGCCGGCCCACCAGAGCCCACGTGTAGCGGAAGTACTTGCGGTAGGCATCGACCACCCATGCGGAGGCGGGGTCATCGCGTTGGCGTGGCGCAGGCCCCACCTCCCGTGAGTGCAGCCCCGGCTTGGTTTCCGTCACCGCAGCCGCCGTTCAATTCCGATCAGGCCCGCGCCGCCCACGCGAGGGCTTCGAAACAGCGGATTTCGGGCGCCTACGTGGAATGCGGGTCGAAGCAGGCTCACCGAGACCATCGCGTCCACCGCCAGCCTCCAGTGGCTCGCCCACGCCCAGCGCAGCCCGGCGCGGCCCAGCGCACCCACCCATACGTCGCGCGGCCGGAGCGGCTCGTCGATGCCTTCGCCCGTGCCGAACACGCCCCCGACCGATGGTCCCGCGCACAGGCTGGCGGAGACCGCATCTCGCCCGGGCTCGTAGCAACCCGCCACATCGGCCGTCGCCGCGGAGAAGCGGCCGCCGACGTCTTCGCCGGGATAGAGCACCACGCGTGGCGTTTCATAGTGGCCGCCGACCCGAAGCGCCCAGCCTCGCCCGCGCAACATGTATCGCGCCCCAACGCGAGCGGTGACCGCAGGCACGTGCACCCATGCGACGCCAGCGTCCACGCCGAGCCAATGGGTCAGGCGCAGTGGCGCCGCCGGTGTGGGCTCGGGCTCGGGTGCGGCGAACGACCGAGCGGGCGCGGGTGCGGTCGGTTCGGCAGGTGCTGCTTCGGGTTCGACGTTCTGCGGCTCGGGGACGGGGACCGACACGGGCTCGGGGTCCGACGCGGGCTCAGGCTCAGGCTCAGGCTGAGCGTCCCGGGTCACCGCGATCACGACCATTGCGGCTGCCATCACGTCCTCGCACGACGCCGCAGACAGCGCCCGCGCAGGCGCCCCGTCGATCGTCACCGCCGCCCGCCAACCATCGTCGGCTTTCGTCACCTCAACCTCGGCAACACCTTGCCCCGGGTCGATGTTCAACTCCCCGTGCAGATACTCGGCGGCGTCGGCCTGGGAGGGACAACCCTCGGGCGCGCGCCACTGCAGCCCCGCGTCATCTGGAGCGGCCGTGAGGAGGAGTGCTGCCAGCAGCGCCTGCACAGGAGGTGCAGAGTGCCAGAAACCCGCCGGACACGTTGCAGACCCCTCTCGAGGCCGAAGCGTTCTATCACCGCATGTCACGCCGTCTCGCACTCGGGCTCGGGGTTCTCTGGCTCGCTTCGGGCTGTTCGAGCAGCCCCCGACCATCACAGCCCGCCGTCCCCGATGACTCGTCCACGGGGGCTGGCGATTGGGACCTGCCTCTGTCGGCATTGGAACACCGGTTGTGGAGGGCCGGAGTTTCGCCTCAGCAGGATGCTCGAGCCATCTTCGTTTCCCCAGACGCCGCTCTCCGGACAGCGAGCGGGGTGACTCTCCCGTCGACATCTCGCGGGCTACAGACGTGGCAGGCGGTGAGGGGAGCGTTGGTCCCAACGGACCAGACATGGGGTCTGCGGGTGGAGTCGGGGGTCGCCCTCCTCGCCAGGATCGAATCCGCGGATCCGCCCGTCTTGGCGACACGCCCTGAGACCCTCGTTCGCCCCGTTGCGCAGGTCGAATCTGAAGTCGGTATGACCCTTCCAGCCGGGTTTCAGTTCGACGCTGCGGAGGGCGTGACTCCGGTCGCGTCGCGGTTCTATGCCGTTCGCATTCGCGGGGTCATCGATTCCCGCGCGATCGATTCCGGCTATGCGCTTGCCTACGACCGGGAGCCACTGGCGGTGACACACCATCTGCGGGGACCGTCCGAGATTCTCGGCGAACCCGGCGGGGAGAGCTTTGCGAGCATCGACGCCGAGACGTGGGACGTCGCGGTGCATGAGCAGCAGGACTCGTGGGCTCTTGTGACCATCGCTCGGGGAACTTGTGCCGACTTCCGGGTGGACGGTTGGGTTCCTGCCGATGCGCTCGAGCCGATGACGTTCTTCATGGATTCTTCATCATGGCCCAACGGCATCGACCCGTTCGCCGACACGGTGGAGGCCAAGGTCGGAGACTGGCTCGTCGCGGATACCGGAGGCCGAGTGGGCCTCGTCGTGGAACAACAGACGATGGACTGCACCGAGTGTTCGGACGCAGACCCGGTCGCCGCAGTGACGGTTCACCTTCTTGGGGAGGACATGCCGCTTCACCTCCTCCGCGGGGACACCGAGAGCCGGAAACTGGCGCACGAGGTCCGAGACCCGCTCGCGTGTCGCCGCCCGATCGTGCCCGCGGTGGGCATCCCGGTCCGGAGGTACAAGTGACCCTCTCCACCGACGGTCGCGTCGAGTGTCGGTCCCCGCACCGAGCGGGACACGTGGCAGGCATCAGGGATGCGCGTCTTGCCAGGCGCGGACTTCGGCGAGCTGAACTTCCAGGCCCGACACGTCGGCGTAGGCAGTCGCGGCTTCTGAGGCGAGTCGACGGGCGCGGTCGCGATCTCCTTTTGTTCTCCACTCCGCGCGGGCCACGATGAACTTGGCTTGGGCGACCACGGTTGGGTCCTCGTTGGAGAGCCTGAGGAGCTCTTCCCCGTTTTCGAGGGCATCGTGGGGCCGGTCGAGGGCCAGGTAGATCTCGGCGATGTCCGCGACGGCCATCTGGTAGGCGAAGCTCTGGGGTGCATCACGCGCGAGTTCGAGGACTCGGGTGTACTGCTCGAGTGCGGCTTTGAACTCCTCTTGTTCGGAGAGAAGGAGACCGAGGTTTGCTCGGATGGAACCCTCGAGTCCCGAAGGGGTTTCGCGAGCCTGCTCGTCGTTGAGGAGTTGCTGGTAGATGACTTGCGCGTCTTTCGACTTGCCCAGCACGGCGAGGATGTTCGCGGTTTCCATTTTCGTGTTTGCGACGAAAGGGTGCGAGGCCCCAAGTTCAGACGCTGCGATTTCGGTGGCTTCAGCGAACGCGGCCAAGGCCTCTTCGTACTGTCCGAGTTCGCTCAAGGCGATTCCTCGTCGCTGTTGTTCTGCACCAACCTCGATGTGCCGAGGACCGAGTACAGAATCCAGAATGCGGAGAGCATCCTGGTGAAGGGACAGCGCGCGATCAGGATCGCCAAGGTGTCGGACGGCGATTCCCATGGCCGATAGGGCCGACGCCACGCCTCGCCCGTTCGGTCCCTCGGTGGCCAGGTAGATGGCAGTGGCTTGCTCGGCGGCCGCTCGCGCATCCTCGTACCGTCCCGCGTCGATGTAGGTGCTGGAAAGGTTGAGGTTGGTAGCGGCAATGGTTGGATGTCGTACGCCAAGCAGCTCCGAGTAGATGGACAGGGCGTGCTCTCGATCGCCAATCGCCCCGGGAGTGTCTCCGAGCGAGTCCTTTGCACCTCCTCGTCCTTCCAACGCGGACGCGTATCCCATCGACCCCTCTTCGTAGAGCTCCAGGGAGCGATCGTAGAGCTTGTGCGCAGCTTCGTAACCCCCATGGCGACGCATGACAGCCGCTCGAGCATCGAGGACTTTGGCAACACGGGGTCCCGGGTCGGGTTCGAGTCGTTGAGACAGCGCAAGCGCGATGTCGCTCCAGAGGAGCGCTCGTCCCTTGTCGTTGCCTTCGAGGCCCGCGGCAAGTGAGACGACGAGGGCTGCGTGCAGTGCGACGCTATCTCGGTCGGCAGTTTGAGCGCTCAGGAAGGCGCTCTTCGCCGCCGCGGTCGCATCTTCATCCCGGCCGAGCATGTCGAGGGCGCGTCCGAGGCGTAGCTGTGCCTCCGCTTCCAACGGCCGGAAACCGAGTTCTTTCGCCTTTCCGACCGCTGCCCTCGCACCCGACTCCGCATCTGCATACCGGCCCGCGTTCTGTATCGCGTCGATCTCCGCGAGGGTTTCGCGGACTGCCGCTACGCTCGAACGAAGCTCTGCCGCGGCCGGAACGGGCTCGCTCGATTGCACGTAGGCGAGGTCTTCGCAATGGCGAGGACTCGTCAGGCCGTCCAACACACGCATGGCGAACTCGACCTGGGTGTCGTCCATGGCCCGCAGCACCTTCACCACGCCACCGAGTTCCTGCCGGCGTTGAGTCAGGCAGAGCATGCGTGCGTCCATCACCGCGGTGGATTGTTCGCGGCGTACGACACTGGCTTCGCAGGCTTCGGTGTAGCCGGCCGACCATTCTTTCCCGTATGCGTCGAGTCGCTCTCGCACCGCTGCGTCGGTGTGTTCCGCGTAGGGGGCTCCTGTGGCCAGCAGCGCGGCACTCACAGCGGCACTCGTGTTCTCGTCCCAAACCTTGGCGAGTTCCGCGTCTGCACCGGTGCACGGTTGCTCTGCATCATCCCCGCGGCCAAGCCAGTAACCGCCCGCCACAGCCGCTACCACAGCAGCCACTCCACCCGAAACCAACCACGAGCGAAGACGGCGGGCGCGGTGGCCACGGAACTCGTCACCCGCGCTCTCGAGCGCACGCAGGACCGGCGCGAGTGAGCGATGGCGAGTGAGCGGGCGATCGGAAAGCCCCTTCTTCAACGCGGAGGAGAGCCCATCGGGGAGCTCGAGGACGTCCGACGCCGCGGGCGGACGGACGCCGTGCAGCACCTCCCAAGCCGTGACGCAGAAACTGTATTGGTCGGTGCGGGCGTCGACGGTGCCGCGACGGGCGTGTTCGGGAGCCATGTAGGCCGGAGTGCCTGCGATGACTCGTCCCGAGTCCTGGTCCGACGCTTCGGAGTCTGAGAGCGTCGGCCCCTCGGTGTTCGTGCGTTCACGGCCACGTGCGGCCGCGGTACGAGCGAGGCCAAAGTCGACGACGCGCGCTCTGCCGTCTTGCCCGACCAACACGTTGTGAGGCTTGACGTCACCGTGCACGAGGCCGGACTTGTGCGCCGCGTCCAAACCCCGCCCGGCCTGCGCCAAGAGATCCAGGGCCGTCGTCGGGTCGGCGCCCTGGGTCCGGGACGCCCATTCTTTGAGCGTCATGCCTTCGATGAACTCCATGGCGAGGAACACCGAGCCACGGTGAACTCCGACGTCGTAGACGGCGACGACGTTGGGGTGGCTCAGGCGGGCGAGTGCCTTCGCCTCGTGCATCAAGCTGCTGCGGTCCTTCTCGGACTGCTCGGCGTGCAACAGCTTGAGCGCGACCCGGCGGTCGAGCGTGGGGTCGTAGGCGGCGTACACCTGCCCCATACCGCCGGAGCCGACTCGGCCCAGCACCATGAAACGGCCGATCCGTTGGGCGGGGGCAACGACGTCCTCCTGCTCGGCGGGCGCGAACCGAGGCCGCTCGGTCGCAGTGTTCGTCTCCGCGTCGTCCTGACCGGCGTCCATGCCCTAGCGGTATAGCCCGGAAGGCTTCGCCAGACCTGTGAGCCGGCTCGTCTTTCAGCACCTACGGTCGTGCCGAATCTCGATCGCGGAGAGGTCGAGAAGGCCCGCGCTCTTCATCCTCCCTGCATCTGACGGGACACGTTGCAGGCCTTCTTCAGCCCCAGGTGGCAGGCCTGCTTGGCGTCCTGGATCCCGCCGGCTTGGTCGCCGCCGTGCCATTTGGCGCCGGCGCGTTCGAGCAGGGCCTTGCTGTGGTCGGGCTGTTCCTTCAGGAAGCGATCCCACATCTTCACGATCTCGTCGAAGCGTTTTTCGCGGGCGAGGGCTTGGTCGAGTTTGATGTGGAGCTTGAAGTCGCGTGGTGCGGCCTCGACCTCTTTGCGCAGGGCTTCGAGGTTGGTGGCGGAGAGGCCGAGGTTGGCTCGGGGATCGCCCGCTCCGGGGGAGATATCGTTGGCCAGGGCGCGCAGGCGTTTGTCTGTCTCGTCGTCGCCGCGTTTGCCGGCTTCGCGGGCGTCGTAGCGGAGTCGTTTGAGGATGAAGCTCAACGACTTTTGAATGTCGTCGTTGGTGGGGTCGAGGCGCCGTGCGAGCAGCAGGTCGTTGGCGGCGGCTTCGAACGCGTCGTCGTGCTTGTGCACCCACGAGCGGGCGACCAGACAGGTGCGCTCTTGCGGGTCGACGCGCAGCGCGGCCTCGAGTACGGGGGCGGCTTGGGCGTAGGCTTCGCGTCGCGTGAGCATGTCGCCGTAGCGACAGGCGATGCGCGGGACGGGGCCCTTGGATGCAGCGTTGCGGCAGATGGTCTCCGCCGCATCGTCCTTGCGTTCTTGTGCGGTGCGGCACCGATCGAAGGCGATGAACGAAGGCAACAGGCCGAGGGCGGGGTTCTTGGCCAGCTCGCTTTCGGAGACGGTGGCCGCCTCCCGCATTTTCGCCTCGCTGCCACCCCATCGTGGCGCCTGGCCGAGGATCCACGAGTATCGTGGAAGGCTGCATGAGGGGCACACTTCGAGCGCTTGTTCGTAGGTCTTCTTCAGATCGGAGTCGGGTGCACCAGCGCTGCGTTGATCGTCCAGTTTGCGTTTGATCGCGGCGACGCCGTTGGGGCGTAGCCGAATCGCGTCGTCGAACTGCGGGATCGCCTTGTCCATCCAGGTGTGGAACTGCTGCATTTGCGCGTCGGGGGTCTTGGATGCGAATGCGCCTCCGCGCGCGGCCCATCCCATCGCACTGCTCCATGCGGCACGGGACGCGTGCGCGCCGAAGGACTTCGGTGACGCCTCGACCCACGCATCGAGCAGAGGTCCGAGCGATTCGTCCCCGATGCCGAAGCTGCCGATCGCCAAGTGCGGCCACCACTCACGACTGTGGTCGGCTTCGAACTGGCTCTGGTAGTGCTCCATCGCTTCGTCGAGTTGCTCGAAGCGCTTGGCGTGCAGCAGCGCCAACAAAGCCACGCTGTCGGGGCGCTTGCGGGGCCGCCCGTACTCGTCGCTCCCCTCTTCGCCGACGAACGGAACCCCCTGGGGCAGGGGCGCTTGCGTGGGGCGACCGGGCAGAAAGTCGACCTGGCCGCGCTGCGAGGTCTGGCCGCGCGGCGTTGCTTGACCGCGTTTGTTGGTGACGGGCGTCGAGTCGACTTCGAGCAGGTCGCAACCCGTCATCGCCACCAGCCCCGCGAGCGTCAGAACCATCCTGGTCATGCGCCACATCATGGCACCGGCGCGACGAGGCGAACATGTCCGCGAAAACGGCCACATCCTGTTCGGCCGATCGTCTGAGGTGTTATCAACGCCGCATGGGCGCCTTGCTGGGCTTAGCCGTTGTCGCCAGTGTCGGGTGGCTGGCGTGGCTGTGGCTGTCTCGTGCGCGGCGTGTTGCCCTTGCGGGTCAGCAAGCGTCGCGCCACATCGAGGCCGACCGAGCGCGGGCCGGGGCGCTGCCATCCTCGGCGATCGAGGTGCAATCGGCGGCGGCGATCGAGCCCCGCGCCGAGCGAGAACCTTGCCCGTGGTGCGACGGGGCGTTGCACGTCGAGGCACACGAAGTGGAGGAGCACGGCGCGACTCGGCTTCGGCGGGTCGATGCGAAGTGCGGAAGCTGCAGCAAGGTCACCACGACCTGGTTTCGGCTGCGTGTGATGCTGCCAAACTGACGACGGACCTCAACTCGAGGGCTGCAGTGATGTTTGACGCCGGCGGTCGAAGACCGAAGGCGCGCCTGCGAGAAACCAGATCGCTATTACAGCGTCGAACACGGCACAGCCAGCCGACGAGGTTGGCATGAACGGCCAGATCGGGTCGGCGTACGCGTGGTGCACGATGTCCCACGTCGTATGCATCAGCCACGCGACGCCGATCCACACGTGGGACCGCAACCCGAGGTAGGCGACCCCCGCTGCGACCGCCACGTACGGCAACTCCCACACGCCCAAGCCACCAGAGAGATAGGCCGCTCCTGCGCCCGCGACAAAGATGGCGTTGAAGTTGCGCCGGGCGGGTTCGCGAAGCGCAGACATGAGAAGGATGAACACGATGGCGGCGGGGATCGGCCCCAGCACATCGGCGACGCCAAGCTCGGGAGGATGCATGGTGGTCTCAGCGTAGAGATCGCGCCACACTTCACCAGTGGCTGAAAAGACGTCCTTCGCTGGTTTTGAGCCATCTTCACATTCTGTTGCCGTGGTCGCCTTCGATGGTGTGGTGCTCGGGGACATCACTGCGCCATGCGAGATCTTCGGACGTGCCGGGTATCGCGTGCGGGTGTGCGGACCCGGGGGAGCGCTCGTCACCGACTGCATGGACGTTTCGCCGCGCTGGAAGCTGGCGTCGGTAGCACGGGCGCACACGGTGGTCGTGCCGGGGTTGAGCGACCTCGATAGGCTGCCGCCGCCCGCGGTGTTGGGGGCGATCGAACGTGCGGTGGCTCGAGGGGCACGGGTGGTGTCGATCTGCACCGGGGCGTTCGTTCTGGCGCACCTCGGGGTGCTCGATGGGCGAAGAGCCACGACGCATTGGGCCGCAGCGCCCGAGCTTGCACGTCGTCACCCTACGGTCGAAGTCGACGCCAATGTGCTGTACGTCGATCATGGTCGGATTGCGACGTCGGCAGGTGCAGCGGCAGGCATCGATCTCTGCCTGCACATCGTCCGCAGAGACTGCGGAGCCTCCATCGCAACGGACGTGGCTCGGGCGGCGGTCGTACCGCTCGAGCGTGCGGGTGGACAGGCCCAGTTCGTCCGCGCGCCTCCTCCCCGGGCTGCGACCGGATCGCTCGCGTCCGTGTTGGACTGGATGCTCGAAAACCTTCATCGCGAGCTCGGGCTTCCCGAGATCGCCCGTCGCGCGGCAATGAGCACCCGAACTCTCAGTCGACGGTTTCGGGAGCAAACCGGAACGACACCCGCGCAGTGGGTCGCCCGCGCCCGCGTAGTTCGAGCGCAGCACCTCCTCGAGACCACCGGGCTGCCGATCGGGCTCGTTGCCGAGGAGGCAGGGTTCAGGTCCGTACCCGCATTTCGGGAGCGCTTTCAGCAGATCGTCGGTACGACCCCGCGAGCCTACCGCAACGCCTTTCGGGCCTCTCCATGAGTGGCAGCGGGGTGCCGCAGTCTGCTACGACCCGGGCCGATGCGTGTTGCAGTCATCGGTGCCGGGGCGGGCGGTCTCGTGTGTGCGCGGGAGCTGCTGCGCGAGGGCATCACCCCGGTCGTGTTCGAGGCGGGTGCGCGTATCGGTGGCACCTGGGTCTACGACGAAAAACCCGGTCAACACGGTGCCATGTACGCGTCGTTGCGCACCAACCTGCCCACCGATGTGATGGCGTTCAGTGACCACGCCTTCGAAGCATCGCGCGTGTTCCCGGGGCACGCCGAGGTTCTGGGGTATCTCGAAGGCTTCGCCGAGCGGTTCGCGTTGTTGGGCCACGTTCGACTTCGACAGCGTGTGCAGGGCTTGGCGTTGGACGAAGGACGCTTTCGGCTTCACGTCGAAGGGGCGCGCGAAATGTTCGATGCGGTGGCGGTGTGCAACGGCCACTATCACCGCCCTGTGCGTCCCGCCTTCGACGGGTTCACGGGGCGGGTCACGCACAGCCACGACTACCGAACGCCCGATACGTTTGTCGGCCGGCGGGTGGCGCTCTTGGGCGCCAAGTCGTCGGGCATCGACATCTCGGGAGAGCTCGCGACGGTTGCCGACGCGGTGTGGCTGTCGGGGCGCGACGTGGTGGGGTCTCGGCCCCGCGAAGGCATCGAGCTTTGCCCGCCCATCGTGTCTGCCGAGGGGAGCGACCTGTTGCTCGAAGGGGGAGGGCGGCTGTCTCGGGTCGACGACCTTCTGCTGTGCACGGGCTACGACTACGCGTTTCCGTTCCTTGCGAATGCGGACATCGTCGATGTCGAACCCAAGTGGGTGTCCCCGTTGTGGCTCGACGTGGTGTCGATTCGAGCGCCCAAGGTGGCGTTCGTCGGGTTGCCGTTTCAGGTCGTCCCGTTTCCCCTGATGGAACTGCAGAGTCGTCTGTTCGCACAGCTGCTCTCGGGACGGGTCGCCCCGCCGAGTGAAGAGGTGATGTGGGCCGAGCATCGTGCGTCCATCGCCGCGCTCGATGCTCGCGGCGTACCGCCCCGCGAGCGGTTCAAGTACGGGGCGCGGCAGTTCGCCTACCTCGAAAACCTCGCCCAACGCACCGGGAGCGCCCCGCCGCCCGCCTCGTTTCGGACCCGCTACGAGGCCGCCAGCGCCGCTCGCAAGGCCGATCCGGACGGATATCGCGATCGACCCGTAACACCGTGATGTTCGGGTGCGAACCTGGCTGGAATCCATGTCCGACGCGCTCGCCCAACCCCTCACCCTCACGTCCGACGTCACGCTGCCCAACCGCATCGGCAAGGCGGCGATGAGCGAGAACCTGTGTGGCACGGATGGAGCGCCCACCGAGGGGCTGTTCACGCTGTACGAACGCTGGGGCCGGGGCGGTGCGGGCATGCTGCTCACCGGCAACGTGATCGTGCACCGTGAGGGCCGCACCGAGCCGCACAACGTCGTCATCGAGGACGACCGCCACCAGGCGCTCCTCAAACGCTGGGCTCGGGCCGCACAAGCGGATGGCTCCAAGCTGTTCATGCAGATCAACCACGCAGGGCGCCAGACGATGCGCGCGGTGACATGGCAGCCCGTCGCGCCCTCGGCCGTCGCGGTGAAGCGCCCGGGTGTGTTCAGCGTGCCGCGCCCGCTCGAAGACGCCGAGATCGAAGACTTGGTGCAGCGCTACGCATTCGTCGCATCGCAGGCCTACGAAGCTGGGTTCGCAGGCGTGCAGATTCACGGCGCCCACGGGTACTTGGTCAGCCAGTTCCTCTCGCCACTCACCAACCTTCGCACCGATCGTTGGGGAGGCTCGCTCGACAACCGCATGCGGTTCGTTGTCGAGATCGCCCGGGCCATGCGCAATGCCACCAGCCCCGGATTTGCGATCACGGCCAAGCTCAACTCGGCCGACTTTCAGCGCGGCGGGTTCTCGGCCGAAGATTCGGTGCGGGTCGCCCAGGCGCTCGAAGCCGAGGGCCTCGACCTGCTCGAGATCTCGGGCGGCAGCTACGAGAAGCCCGCGATGATGGGCACCACCCGCGAGAGCACCCGCAAGCGCGAAGCCTACTTTCTCGAATACGCCGAGACGATGCGCGAGACGGTCGAGATGCCGCTGATGGTCACCGGAGGTTTTCGTACGCGGGAAGGCATGCTGCACGCCCGCGAAACGGGTGCTGTCGACGTGGTCGGCATTGCCCGCCCCTTCGCCGTCGACCCCGATCTGGCCACGCGCATCCTGGACGGCGACGCCGAGCCGCTCGATCAGGGCGACACCCGCGTCGGCGTGCGCCTGTTCGACGACTTGCTCGGCCTGTGGTGGTACCAGGCACAGATGAAGCGGATGGCCGAGGGCAAGGAGCCGCAGCCCAACCTCGGCAAGCTGGGCATGCTGGTGCGTAACCTCGGGGGCGTCTCCAAACACGTCATCGCCCGCCGCTTCGGCTGAGTTCGCTGGCTCGTCAGGCGTAGAAGCCCGACAGCCCACCAGAGCTCGGGTCGTTGCTGCCGAAGCTGTCGAAGTCCGCGCCCATCACCTTGCCCAACGAGACGAGCAGGCGGTTGTGGGGCTCGTTCTCGTAGGTCAACCAACGGCCGGTGTCGATGCGTCCGCCGGCACCTCCAAAGGTGACGAAGGGGACGGGGTTGTTCCCGTGGTTGTTGCCTCGCGAAAGCTCGTTGCCCCAAACGACGAGCGAGTTGTCGAGCAGTGTGCCGTTGCCCTCCGGGATCGCGGACATCTGGTCGAGCAGGTATTTGACCTCCTCGGCGTACCATCGGTTGATCGTGGTGAGCCCCTCGAGCATGGTCGGGTCGTTGTCTCCCAGATGCGAAAGGGCGTGGTGCCGTTCGAGGTTTCCCGGTAGCCAGTTGAAGTCGACCTGACCCGCCGCGCGCGACCACTGCAGACTCGCCACACGCGTGAGGTCGCACGCGAGCGAGAGCACGAGCTGGTCGATCATCTGGCGCGAAACTGCAGGAAAGCTGTCGTTTGCCTCCGGGTCGATGTCGGTCACGGAGGTCGGGGCCTCACAGGCGGACACTCCGAGGTCGTTGCGCTTTTCGACCTCTCGCACCGCATCGAGATGCGCCTCGATCTTGAGCTTGTCGGCGCTGCTGGAGCGGTTCGAGAGCGCTTGGAGGTCCGCGTTCACCATGTCGAGGACGCTCCGACGCTCCGCTTTGATGCGCTCGAGCTCGGAAGAATCGACATCGAGGTCGGCGAACAGACGGTCGAACATCGCCCGGGGGCTGTTTTCGGGGGCGATCGGTGCGTCGGAGCCGGCGTAGATCATCCGGCTCCACACGCCGTTGGCTTCGGTGCGGGCGCCGAACTCCAGTGAGGCGTACGGGGTGGGGAAGTCCAGCTCTCGAACGATGGCTTGGTCGATGGATGCAGAGCTCGCCCAACCGGCTGGGGTGGCATTGCCTCCGCCTTGAAAGCTTCCGGGGTTGAGCGGGCTCCCGGTCCAAAGGCACCCCATCCCCTTTTGGTGCGCGTCTCCAACCCCATCGCGAAGCACGCGGAGTCCGTCGAGAATGCACATCTGGCTCTTGTAGCTCTCGAGCGGTTGCAGGATCTCTCGCAGCTGGAAGTCGTTCTCGCTCCCCGTCGGGGCCCAGCGCTCGTGAAGCGTCCCGTTGGGAGAGAACAGGAGGATGAGCCGCCGCGGAGCTGCGTCCCCGCCCGCTTGGGACTCGAGCAGCGGAATGAACGGAGCGAGGGCCGCACTGGCGCCCATAGACCCCAGAAACGCCCTCCGGGAGAAGTTCGACCGCCTTCGCCTGGTGGAGCCGCTCACATACACAGTTGTTTCCGCAGGGTCCGATCGGTCCCCGAAAAAGATCGGCGGCGCTCCGGCCCGCAGGAAGACACCCCGCCGACGTCGCTGTGAGGTCGCCGTCAGATGTCGTCGGGGCAGAGGCGCTCGACGAACGAAACTCCATCGTTGCCGAGTACGATGAGGTCGTTGGCCTCGGTGCTCGCCAGATCGCGGAGTGCGGTTTGCTCGTCGGGGAGCAGCACGGTCTCGTAGGAGAGGTCGACGTCGAAGCGGACGACGCTCTGGTCACCGGCGTCGCCCCCGAGCAGCATGTAGACCCGGTCTGCATCGTCGACGACGGAGGCCCACGCGGCCCGCCCGGCTTCGGGGACGAGGCCGACCGAGCCGGCCGACGTTCCATCGGGGCGTTGCGTTTGGACCTCGAGGTCCGAAGGACCGGACCAGCTGATCGTCGTCGGTACAACGAGTACGCCATCGCTGCGCATCGCAGGACGACCCGCCACAGGTCCGGGGGAGCCACCATCCGAGGGGCCTGACGGACTGAGCAGCAGCTCGCCCGTCGCCGCATCTCGCCGCCTCGTCCAATAGCTCGAAGATCCGAATCCGGAGTACGAACTCACGTGTGCGAACCACCCGCCGACGTTGTTGGCCAAGAAGCCGCTGCTCCATCGCCAGTCCGCCGTTGCGTAGTCCTTCCACAGGACAGCACCATCGGCAGCGTCGAGGCGCATCGTCAGGAAGTGGTCGTAGATGACAACGCCGCGTACCACTACACCGATGCGCCCGCCGCTCAGAACCGCGAGCCGTTGGGGGGTCCGAGCTGAGAACGTTGGAAAACTGTCGGAGTATGGATACCCGATGAACTCGTCGTCGATGTGGTGAGCCCACACCGTGTCTTCGGTTTCGAGATCGAGTAGGAGAATGAACCCGGTCCCGACGCCCTCCGGCCGCGTGAGGACGACCAGCGCAGACGCATCCAAGGCCGCGGCGTCGGCAAGTGTCGCCTGCGGCGGTACGTCGATCGGAAAGTCGTGGTCGAAGCTCCAGGTCGGGCTTCCCGTAGCGTCGTAGAACTGAAGCGACGGCACGCCGTCGGCCGAGCCTCCGACGACGACTCCACCATCGAGCAGCCCTCGCACCAGCGCCGGTTCGAAGTTTGCCGACAAGTCGTTGCGCCAGGAAATGCAGGGAGGAGGTTCGGTGACGGCTTCGCCGGTGGAGCTCGACGAACTCGAAGAGCCGGTGGAGCTCGAGGAGCCGGTGGTGCTCGAGGAACCGGTGGTGCTCGAGGAACCGGTGGTGCTCGAGGAGCTACTGGATTCTGTCGACTCCGTAGAACTCGTCGAACCTTCGCACCCGCTCGTGCTCTCCTCGGCGGTCGCACCTCCCGTCGATGTCACGTGCAGTCCGGTGGTGGCCGGAGCTTCGAACCACGGTTCGATGGCCCACGGGTGTCCTCCGTCATCACACCCGGCGAGCAGAAGAAACCCAACGCCCATGCAACCGATCCTGGTCATGGTCATGCGACCTCTCGTTCAGCCGACGGCGGCGCGGCGCAAGCCCGATGTCGGGACATCCGGGGGGCCTGTCGCCGCCCTCATGCCTCGAAAACGCGTTCGCGGGCGTTTTCTCGGGATCACTCTTGGCCCAGCGAAGACTTCGCTCGTGCCATGAGAACCACACGGACCGTACTCGTTTCCGCCCTGTTCGCCGTCGCACTGTCCGGCTGTGACGACACCGACGCCGCCAGCAAGCCTGCGGCCGCCAAAGGCGCCGAAAAAGGGGACGACACCGAGAAGGTCAATGCCGAGAAGGCGGGCGGCAAGCTCGAGGCGCTCAAAGCCGCGATCGAAAAGGGCAGCGCGTTCGAGGATGCGCTGGCCAAGGTCGAAAAGGAGATGGGGGAGTCTCCGCTGCAGCAGGGCGAGTTCTGGAACTTCGGTGAATACGACGCGAGCGGGGCGTGCGTGCACATGGTGTTGGTCCGGGGCGGTGACAAGGTGCAGCAGGTGCAGTTCACGAAGTACGAGCCGGGCAGCAGCGGGTTCGGTTGGTGCTCCGAGATGAAGATCGATAAGCCCTGAGTGACCTTTTTCGGGATCACTTGGGGCCGAGCGGAGACCTCTTCACCGATGGCTCTCTTGCGACGTCTCTCGCTTCCTTTGCTCGTCTCGGTTCCCGCCGCGCTCCTTCTGCTCGCCTGTGATTCGGGAGGGTCGGGAGGAGGAGACGGTGGCGGCTCCACGGGGGGCGGCGATTCGACCTCAGGGGCCGACGAAAGCTCGGGAGGAGGAGACGACTCGACGGGGGAGGCCCCGCCCGTGACCGGCGATGCGGGGCTGACGTTTCGTCCGCTGCTGGGGTCCGACGCCAAGGAGCAGTTCGACCAGGCGGCGACTCCGTTCATCCCCGAGGACACCAGCACCGACCGTGGCGACCTGCTGATCCTGCTGTGTGACGTCGACGACAGCACCTGTGCCGACCCGATCGTGCGGGTGGTCGACAAGGGCGATGAGTCGCAGTGGCCGGCCGACGTTGGCGGGCCTGCGCCGATCCAGAAGAACTTCGGACCGCAGATCACGGTCACGGATCTCCCCGCGGGCACTTACGCGATGACGATCGTCTACGACAGCCTGGACTCGCAGCGCCGCGGGTACGGCTGGGACGACGACTTCGACACCGACGAGGAGGCGTGGGGAGGCATCGTCTCCGAGACCGACCTGATGCTCGCGGGGGGCTCGCCGTCCGCGGGTGCGAACCCTCCGCCCGTGACAGTCGAAATCACGCTGGTCGACCACGAGGTGCTCGATGCCGGGGACCTGGAGCTGGGCCACTACCACGAGCGCAAGATCTCCGAGCCGCCGGCGGCCGACACCGGGATCTTGGTGGTGGGCAACAAGACCGACAACGCCATGCGCATCGTCGACCTGGCGTCGTATTCGGTCGAGTCGCAGGGGGCCGGCTACGACGTCCCGCTCGTCGACAGCGACGGCGGCGAGATCACGGGCTCGATGTGCAACGTGATCGAGGGCCCCGGAGACACGATCTACGCGCTGTTCACCTCCACGGGCATGCAAAACGACGAGGCTGGGTTTGCGGCGCAGTTCGATGTGCAGACGCGCGAGCAGGTCGGGGGCCTGGTGGCGTTTCCGCGGGGCACCAGCCAAGCTGGGCCGTGTCGCGCGGTGTGGCACGAGCACCAGGGCAACGACTACCTGTTCGCGGTCGCCGCGGACTCGACCAACCAAGGGGGAAACCGCGGTTTTTGGTACGCCAACGTCGGCGGCTTGGAATCGGGCGACGTGGACGCGACGCTGATGACGATGGCCGACGACCTGTTGTTCGACCAGCCGCTGATGAACGTCGCGGCGTGGCAGGGCGAGGTCTACATCGGCACCACGACCGACGACCTGCCCGAGTGCGAGGGCGCGACGTGTTTGTACATCGCCGACTTCGACACCACCGGTCGTCCCACCGTGCGCGACGATGGCGGTGATCGTGCGCTCTACCGTGCCGGTACGCTCCGCGGGGATGTGACCGTGCCCGAACTCGGCAATCAGACGGTCAGCTGCGCCGACGTGGAGCAGGGCGTCTACTACTTTGGGCTCTCGGTGCAGACGTTCAAGAAGACGGACACCGACTACCTGGTGGTGGGCAACTGCCACAGTGTCGAAATGATCGACCTGGAAGCGGGCGAGTTGGTCGACTTCGATGCGTCGCAGCCGGGCACACAGGGGCTCGTGGGCGCCTTGTATGGCGGTGGGTTTTACGACTTCGAGCTCTCGCCCGACGGCGACCTGCTGTGGGCGGTGACCGCCAACAAGTCACGCTTCGTCCACTACCCCGTGGCAACGCAGCCGATGGGGGAGCTCGGCGAGGACCGCATCACCATCGACCGCCACGCGCTCATGCCCATCGACCTCAGCGCCAGCGCCCCCGGGACGTTGCCCAGCATCGACGGCAGCTGGGGTGCGGACCGAGACGGCTTCGAAGGCCTGCCCGGCGACGGCATTCAGGACTACGTGACGCCCGACTTCGACCCGGGCATCGACGTCCGCGGCGCGTTCTTGAAGATGTACTACCTGTTCTGGAACCGGTCGCTCTCGGGCTCGCTGCCCAACCCGTTCCCCGTCGGTCCCTCGATCGCGGTCGCCCACAACACGGTCTGGCTGCGGGGAGCCGGGGCCGACCTCGGGGACGAAGGGCCATCGGGGCTGGGCATTGGCGGCAACCTCAGCACGCTCGACCTGGATGCCCAGCGTTTGGTGTTGTGGCCGCGGACGCCCGAGGGGGACTTCTACAACCCGTTCGTGGGGCTCAAGCAGTTCAACTTCGGCTTCGACCTCACACCCGACGCCGACACGTCGATCGCCACGGCTGGGATCCTGTACATGGACCTGTAGCCCGCAACGGGCGATGATTGCGGGCCGACGCGTGACTGTCACCGACGACCTACTCGGCCAAGCGCCGGACGACGACTCGATGGAGTTCGCGCTGTCGGCCTCGGCCGTCGAGGCGGCGCTGTTTGGAAACACCACGACCGTCAAGATGGGGCGGTTCGTCATTCTCGGCGAGCGGGGTCGTGGCGGGATGGGCATCGTCTATTCCGCCTGGGATCCCCAGCTCGATCGTCGTGTCGCGCTGAAGGTGGTCAGGCCCGAGCTCGGTGGTGGGCGCCGCGACGAACGCATTCGTCGGGAAGCGAAAGCCGCGGCCCGCCTTTCGAGCCCACACATCGTCGCGGTGCATGAGGTCGGGGAGTCCGAGGGGCGCACGTTCATCGCGATGGAGTACGTCGAGGGCAAGAACCTCGAAGCGTTCTCGGCCGACGCGGTGGGGGTGGAACGGTGCCTTGGGCTCTATCTTCAGGCGGCGAAGGGGCTCGAGGCGGCCCATGCCGCGGGCATCGTGCACCGCGACTTCAAGCCGTCGAATGTGATTGTCAGCGGGCGAGGCGATGAGGCGAACGCCAAGGTCACGGACTTCGGCGTCGCTCGGGTGCTCTCGGAGCCCGAGTTGCCGGCCGGCGGCGAAGCGCCGTCGTTCAGCGCGCTGACGGTCGACGGGGCACTGCTCGGCACGCCCGCGTACATGGCTCCGGAGCAGTTCGAGCGCGCGACGGTGGTTGGGCCCGCGGCCGACCAGTTCTCGTTCTGCGTGGCGTTGTTCGAGGCGCTATGCGGTAGGCGGCCCTTCGGGGGGAACACCGCCGCCGCACTGCACGACGCGATCACGACGGGCAAGCCGGCGCAGGCCAGCTCCGACGCCCCCGGGGCGGTGCTCGCTGCGGTGCGAAGGGGGCTGGAGCCCGACCCTTCTGCGCGCCACCCCAACATGAAGGCGCTCATCGATGCGCTGCAGTCCGGGCTGCATCGTCGACGCCGCGTGCTCACCGTGGCCGCGATCTCGGGGGCACTGGTCGTTGCCGCGGCCGGGGGCGCGCTGGGGGGAGCGGCGGATGAGGAGCCGCGGTGTGAAGGGGCCACGAGAGCCTGGGCTGAGACGGCGCAGCGGGGCGAAGCCCTCGCGGAACGCTTGGCAGACACGGTCACGCTACGTCACAACGCGGAGCGTGCGGTCGAGGACTACGGTGAGCGCTGGATCCAAACCCGTACGGGGGTCTGCGAAGCGACGCACGTCGGTGGCACGCAGTCGTCGGCGTTGCTCGACCTTCGTGTCGCGTGCCTGGACCAGATGCGGCTCGAAGCCGACGCGTTGTTCGAGTCGGTCGTAGCGGGCAACGAAGAGTTGCGTGTACTCGATGCGCTCGCCCGGCTCGACCCGCCCGAGCATTGTCTCGACGCCACCGAGCGCACGGCAGTGGTTCCCCCCTCCGAGCCCGCACGGCGCCAAGCCTTCGACGCGCTGCAACGCGACCTGGCCGAGGCGCGAGCCGACTTTCGTCTCGCGCGGTGGAAAGAGGGGCACGCGCGGTCGTCCGCTTTGGTAGAGGACGCCGAGCGATTTGGCGACGACCAGCTTCGCGCGCTTGCGATGTCGATGCATGCGATGTTCGAGGCGCGGGTCGGGGAGCCCAAGCGCGCGGCGGAGACGGCCAAAGCCGCGCTCGCCATGGCGGTGCGTGCCGACAACGACCGAGCGGCGTCCAGCATTGCGACGGGCTTGGTCTACCTTCGTGGCTACATGCTCGGCGACGCGGCGGCTGCCGAAACCTACGGCGAACTCGCTCTGGCGTGGAGCGACGGCGACGGCTTGCAGCAGGCGGCGGCACTGGAGAACCTCGGGCTGACCGCGTTCGTTGCCCGCGACTATGGTTTGGCAGAGCAGCGGCATCGGCGGGCGGGGCAGCTACTCGGCTCCGGGCCGGTGGCGATTCGCTCCGCGATCAACCTCGCGGCGGCACTTTCGGTGCAAGACGACATCGCAAAGCAGCAGGAGGCGGGCGCGTTGCTCCGCGAGACCCTGGTGTTGGCAGAGAACACCTACGGCCGGGACCACCCCAGCGTTGCGGCGCTGCTGCAGAACCTCTCCAGCCGTGCGCCCTTGTGGGTGCCCTGCGAAGACGCGCTCCCCATGCTCGAGCGGGTGCTGGAGATCAAGACCCGCACGTTGGGACCCGACGCGGTTCAGCTTGCCACGTCGCTCACGACGCAGGGGAGCTGCTTGCGGCGACTGGGCCGTGCCGGAGAGGGGCTCGCATCCGTCGACCGCGGGCTCGAGATCCTGACCGCCAAACTCGGCGCCGAGTCACCCAAGTTGCTCGGTCCGCAAGAGCGTCGGATCGAAGCACTCGTCGCCGAGGGCCGCCTCGACGACGCGGAGAACCAGCTCGCGGCCACCACCGCGCTGTCCGAGAAACTCTACGGACTCGAGGACCCGGAGAACTTCGGGTTGTTCGTGCACGAGGCCGCGATTCTTCGTGCGCGTGGGCAAGACGAGGCTGCACTCGCGCCTCTGCGAAAGGGGGTGGAGATGGCCCGAAAGGTCAGCGATACCAGTCCATGGACGCGTGAGCACGAACTCTCGCTCGCGACCCTTCTGTTCGCGCTCGGCCATGACGAGGATGGGCGTGCGCTGGCGGCCAAGGTGCGCGACGAGACTCCGCACCCCGGCGCGCTCGCGACCACGCTGCGGGCTCGAGCGTCCGCGCTCTTGAGGGCTCAGCGTGTGGGCGCGAGTCCTTGAGCCCAAGCGTCGAAGTCGGCTTCCCGCTCCAGCGTGGCCAGGTCGGTCACGGGCGTGCCTTCGAGGGCGGTGAGCTCCTTGCGGAGACGCGCGCGTGCTCGCGAGAGGCGGCTGCGCACCGTGTGCGGCGAGATGTCGAGAATCTCGGCCAGCGCCGGACCCTGGAGCCCCGTCCAGTAGTAGAGCTCGAGCATCGTCTGGGACTCGAGCGGCATGCGCCGGAGTGCCGCCAGCAAGCGGGCTCGGTCCTCACCCGCAACGACGACCGCGGACGGAGATGCACCGGTCTGGGCGACCGACGACGTCAGCGGATCGAAGCCGCGTCGTTTCTTCTTGAAGTGGGTGTACAGCCGGTTCCGCGCGATGCACAGCAGATAGGTGCGAAACTCGGTCTCTCCGCGAAATGTCCCTTTGAGACACCCGAGCAGCGTCTCCTGCACCAAGTCATCGACGGGGCCGTCCAGCTTGGTGCGAAAGAAACGAAAAAGCAGGCGAACATGGCGGCGGAACAGCGTGTTGCCCGCAACCTTGTCTCCTGCTTGCCACGCGGTCAGCAGCTCGAGATCGGACGCGTCTGCATGTTCGATCCCCACGCGCCGACCATACCAGCCACGACCCTCGAGGAGAACGGCGCAGTCGAGAGGAGCGCCGACGGCCTCCCCGGTTCACACGTCGAACAAGTCGTCGACCGACGCAACGCTTGCCGCGTGGCGCAGCAACACATCGAGGTCTTCGACCGCCATCGAGTGGAGCCGGTCTCGGGTGCGGACGTCCACCTGAAAGCCTCTGCCTTCGAGCATGAGGACGAGCGCCTCGGCTTTGCCTTGGGCTCTACCTTCGGCTTTGCCTTGAGCTCTACCTTCGGCCTTGCCTTGAGCTCTACCTTCGGCCTGGCCTTGAGCTCTACCTTCGGCCTTGCCTTCGGCGTGAAGCTGTTCTGCGATGGTCATCGTAATCCTCTCCGCGGTGGGGGCTCTTCTGCTCAGGATGGCACGTATCTGTGCAAGCTGCAGGTCGGGGCAGACGCGGGTGATGTAGTGCAGCAAGGGGGTCAACGCGCGAGCTCCGCCAGGCATGCACGCGAGTTCTTCGATGTCGATGAGCCAGTCGACGAGTCGCTGCAGCAGAAGCGCGCTGTCTCGGGCGTCCCGCATCAGCCACAGCGCGAGCCGGGCCTGGTTTGCGACGGCGCGCTTGCGGAGGTCGGTGTCATCGGTACGCCCGAGGTCGTCGACGGCGTACGCAAAGTCCGGGAGCACCGTATCGGCCAGCGCTCCAACATTCGCGGAGAAGAGGTCGGAGAATCGTGTCGGGGCTGTCCACCCGCCGGATACGTGGGCTAGCACCGCAGGAACGATCAGGGGCAGAGCGGACTCCTTGTCGCTGTCTGAGAAACGCTTCCAAATGCTGACCATGTAGCTCAGCAATCGCAACGCCATCTTCGGCTCGGGAGAGGATTGGTGCTCGAACAACAGGTAGACGAACACCCTCTGGTGTGAACCTCGAGCCTCTGCCGAGAACAGCAAGTCGCTGTGTTGATCGGCCAGATCCTCGTCGACGTAGCTTCCGGGTTCGAGGGCGAGGGTCGTCCAATCGATCGCGGTGGCTTGTGCGGTCGGCAGGACGTGCTGCAGCTCCGCGGCCGCGTGCTCGGGTTGCTGAAAGACGCTCTTGAACAGCGCGTCGTGTGGGGTGTTGGTCACGGCTTGTCGCGGGAAATGAGCAAGGACCCGACCAATTCGCGCGCGACGAAGACCCTCATGATTTCAACCAGGGGGCCGTGGGTCGAACTCGGGAGTGGCCAACCCCCGGGCCAGTGGTTTGGCCAGTTGGCCGGACCACGGCGGGCAGGGCTGATAGCCTTCTGTCGTGTTGCCTGAGGTCGCCAGTGCCTGGGTCATCGAGCATCGGGGAGCGGTTCTCGAGACGACGCCGCTCGAGTCGACGCAGGGACAGGTTTGGTGGGTCGACTCTGCGGATGGGGAGGCCGTGGTCGTGAAGTCCGGTCCGACGGCGGCGATCGAGCGAGAAGTGTGGGGGCTCGGTGCGGCGGCGGATACCGGACAGGTGCCGCGTGTCTTGGCGCGGCTTGGCGGAGAGGTGTTGGTCTTGTCGCGGCATGCGGGGAAGCCGTGCGACTCGCCCGGTGCCATGCGCGCGGCTGGGCAGTGGTTGCGAGCGTTTCACCGGGGCCGATGCGACGGCAGTGATTCGCTCGACCTCGCGGAGGCGCTGCGTCGACGCCGCGATGCCTGGTTGCGGCGCGCGTCGAGTGAACTCGACGTGTCGAACGTCGCGGACCTCGACTTCTCTGTGTTCTCAGGCCTGGAGCGGGTGCCGTGCCACCGCGACTTCACGCCCTCCAACTGGTTGTGGTCCGAGGCGGGGGTGCTGACCGTGGTCGACTTCGGCCAGGCGCGGCCCGACGCTCGGCTGTGGGACCTCGCGAAACTCGAGGGCGAGACGTTTCGTGAGGACCCCGACTTGCGCGGGCCGTTCTACGAGGGCTACGGCAGGTTGGACGCGGACGACGCTCATCGGCTCGGCGCGCTGGTGCTGCTTCACGGCCTGCAGACGGCGGTTTGGGGCGATACCCACGCGGACGCCGGATTCTCGGGGTTGGGGCGGGCAATCCTCAGGGCCGGCCGACCGATGTGACAGGCCTGGCGCTCTGGAAACCTCTCGGGCGCCCGGTGGGTCTCAGGGCCGCACATGTCCGGCGCCACGCTCACCATCCGCGACCTGCACAAGACCTACCCAGGGGGCGTGAGGGCCCTGCAGGGCATCGATCTGGACATCGAGCCCGGGATGTTCGGGCTTCTCGGTCCCAACGGCGCGGGCAAATCGTCGCTCATGCGGACCATCGCCACGCTGCAGGAGCCCGACCGCGGCTCGATCATGCTCGGGGATGTCGACGTGCTGGCCAACAAGGACGCGGTGCGGCGCGTGCTCGGCTACTTGCCGCAGGACTTCGGTGTTTACCCCAACGTCGACGCGGTCACCCTGCTGACCCACTTCGCAATGCTCAAGGGCATCACTGCGCCCAAGGACCGCAAGGCGGTGGTCGAGGCGCTGCTCAATCGGGTCAACCTCTGGCAGCACCGCAAGAAGAAACTCGGCGGCTACTCGGGCGGCATGCGGCAGCGCTTCGGTATCGCACAGGCGCTGCTCGGTACACCTCGGCTCATCATCGTCGACGAGCCGACCGCGGGGCTCGATCCCGAGGAGCGGACTCGCTTTCTCAACCTGCTGTCCGAGATCGGTGAGCAGGTGGTGGTGTTGCTCAGCACGCACATCGTCGAAGACGTGGCCGACCTGTGCTCCAACATGGCGATCATCGCCAGTGGACAAGTCCTGCAGACGGGTGCCCCGTTGGAAGCCATCGATGCCCTGCGCGGCAAGACGTGGCGCAAGGTGATCGACAAGGCGCAGCTCGAAGAACACCAGGCGCAATACACGGTGATCTCCACGCGGCTCGTCGCGGGCCGAACCGTGATTCATGTGTTCGCCGAGTCGGACCCGGGCTCGGGGTTCGAGACAGTCTCGCCCGACCTCGAAGACGTCTACTTCACCACGCTGCATGGCGCACGCAGCAAGGCGGCGGCCTGACATGACCGGGTTCGGTGCAATTCTCGAGTTCGTTCGTTTCGAACTCAGGCTTCGTTTTCGGCAGCCCGCCGTCTACCTGTTCTCGCTTCTATTCGGCTTGTTGTCGTTCGCGGCGATGACGACGGACGCGGTGCAGATCGGGGGGGGCGGTGGTCAGACGCTGATCAACGCGCCGTACGTCGTCGCGCAGATGCTCGGCATCATGAGTGTGTTCGGCATTCTGCTGGTTACCGCGTTCGCGGCGGGCGCTGTCGTGCGGGACTTCGACGACGGTGCCTATCAGCTGTTCTACACCAAGCCGATCCATCGGCGGGACTATCTACTCGGTCGTTTCATCGGCGGGCTGTTCACGGCGATGTTCGTGATGGCGTTCTGTTCGTTCTCGATGATGGTCGGCACGCTGATGCCATGGCTGGATGCGGAGCGTCTCGGGCCGTTCTCGTTGGCGACCTTTGTGCATCCGGTGTTGGTGTTCGTGCTCCCGACGTTGTTCGTCTTGGGCTCGATCTTCTTCGCGGTGGCCACCTTCACCAAACGCATGCTGTGGGCGTATGTCGCGGTTGCAGGGCTCATGGTGCTGTTCGGTGTGTCCGAAGCGTTCGTTGGCGATCTCGACAACGACACGATCGCGGCCCTCGTCGATCCGTTCGGCATGTCGGCATTCACGATCGAGACTCGCTATTGGACACCCGACGAACGCAACACGGCCGTCGTTCCCCTCGCTGGCACATTGTTGCTCAACCGGGTGATTTGGTCCGCGCTCGGCGTGGCGATCCTGGCATTCACCGTCGTGCGCTATCGTCTCGTCGCGCCCAGCATCGGCTCCAAGAAGGGGGGCGGTCCGAAGGAGGTCTCGGACACCGAGATGCCGATCCCCGCAGTGGGGCTCGACTACGGCGTCTTCAGCCAGCTGCGCCAATGGGCCTTTGCGACGCGAGTCGAGATACGTGGCGTGCTCACCAGCACTCCGTTCCTGGTGCTGTGTGTGTTCGCGATGGCGAACGTGTTCGGCGGTGCGATGGGCACCACCGGCGAGATGTACGGCACCCCGGTCCTGCCGGTCACCAACCTCATGCTGCGGGTCATCGAAGGCGCGATGGGGCTGTTCCTGCTCATCGTCATCACCTTCTACGCGGGGGAGTTGGTGTGGCGCGAGCGCAAGAACGGCATGGCCCGGGTGGTGGATGCGATGCCCACCTCGAACTGGGTGTTCTCGCTGTCCAAACTCACCGCGTTGCTCGCGGCCGTGGCGGTGGTCTGTGTCGTCTCCGTGTTGACGGCGGTGGTGGTGCAGCTTGCGGGCGGCTTCACCGACCTCGAACTCGGCCTGTACGTGCGGGGGGTGTTCGGGGTCCAGTGGTCGGATTGGGCCGTGCTGGTCGCGCTCGCGATCTTCTTCCAGGTCGTGACCAATCACCGCTTCGCCGGCTATGGCTTGATGGCGCTGCACTTCATCGCGCAGATCGCCCTGCCGCTCCTCGACTTCGAGCATCGGCTGTACCGCTTCGGCAGCATGGGGGACGGCCCGTACTCCGACATGAACGGGTTTGGCCACTGGATCGACCCGATGATGTGGTTCCGCAGCTACTGGGGTTTTGCAGCCTTGGGCCTGGTGCTGCTGGCCAACCTCTTGTGGGTTCGCGGTTCGGACCCCCGGTTCAAGCTTCGTCTCCGTGAGGCGCGACATCGCCTCTCGCCGGTCTACCTGGCGCTGTTCGCCTTCTCGGGGGCGGGGTTCGTCGCGAGTGGATCGTACATCTACTACAACACCAACGTTCTCAACACGTACAAGCCCTCTGAGTGGTCCGAGGACCACGTCACCGAGTACGAGAAGAAGTACAAACAGTACGAAGACCTTCCGCAGCCTCGCATCACGGCCACTACGCTCGATGCCGCCATCTACCCGGCCGAGCGCCGCGTCGACTTGAAGGGCACGCTCACCCTCGAAAACCGCACCGATGGACCGATCGAGACGCTGCACGTGTTGCTCGACTCGGACACGCAGTGGCTGTCGCTCAGTCTCGACGAGTTCCACGCCAAAGAGCTGGACGACGTCGAAATCGGCTACCGCATCTATCGCCTCGCGTCGCCGCTCGGACCCGGTGCGTCGATGGAGGTGCAGTTCGAGTCGCGGTACCAAGAGCCTGGTTTCAAGAACTCGGACAGCAACACCGACATCGTCGAGAACGGCACGTTCTTTCACAACGACCGCTACCTTCCGCACTTCGGCTACAACCCGGACTACGAGTTGTCCGACCCCGACGAGCGGCGCAAACGAGGGCTGCCCGAAAAGCCCCGCATGCTCGAGGTCGACGACGCAAAGGGGCTTGCCAACACGTACATCTCACGCGAGGCCGACTGGATCGACTTCGAGGCCACCGTCAGCACGAGCGCCGACCAAGTTGCGCTCGCGCCCGGTTACCTCACCAAGGAGTGGACCGAGGGCGACCGTCGTTTCTTTCACTACGAGATGGATGCGCCGATTCTCAACCTCTACGGGTTCCTCTCTGCGCGCTACACCGTCAAACGAGACCACTGGAACGACGTGGCCATCGAGGTCTATCACCACGCTCCACATGCCTACAACGTGCAGCGCATGATCGACGCGGTGAAGAAGTCGCTCGACTACTACACGGCGAACTTCTCGCCCTATCAACACCGCCAGGTCCGCATCGTCGAGTTCCCGCGTTACGCCAGCTACGCCCAGTCCCTGCCCAACACCATCCCCTACAGCGAGTCGATCGGCTTCATCGCCGACCTCCGCGACGAAGACGACATCGACTACGTCTTCTACGTCACCGCCCACGAGATCGCCCACCAGTGGTGGGCCCACCAGGTGATCGGCGGCAACGTGCAGGGCAGCACCGTGATGTCCGAGACGCTCTCGCAGTACTCGGCGCTGATGGTGATGGAGAAGGAGTACGGGCGGGCCAAGATGCGCAAGTTCCTGCGTCACGAGCTCGACCGCTACCTGCAGGGCCGGGCCACCGAGCGAAAGAAGGAGCTGCCGCTGATGCTGGTCGAGAACCAGCCCTACATTCACTACAACAAGGGCAGCCTGGTGATGTACGCGCTCCGCGAATACATCGGCGAGGAAGCGCTCAACCGTGCGCTCGCCAAGTACATCGAGGCGGTGGGCTTTCAGCGGCCGCCGTTCACCAACAGCATCGAGTTCGTCGAGTTCATTCGCGCCGAAACCCCCGAGAAGTACGCCTATCTCATCGAAGATCTGTTCGAGACGATCACGCTCTACGACAACCGCATGACGTCGGTCTCAGCCACGGAGAACGGTGGCAAGTGGGATGTCGAGCTGGAGGTCTTCAGCAAGAAGTTCCGCGCGTCCGAGAGCGGTCAAGAGACCGAGGTCGAGCTCGATGACTGGATCGAGATCGGGCTCCTCGACGAGAACGGCGAGTTCCTCTATCGCGAGAAACACGCGCTGAACCGGGAGAAGACGACAATCAACCTCTCCGTCGACCAGAAACCGTACGAGGCGGGCATCGATCCCATCGTGATGCTGATCGACCGCAACCCCGACGACAACTTCAAGAAGCTCGACTGAGAGTCCAAGCCTACTCGGCGAGTTCGAACGGGCCGATGTCGGGGGCCTCGCCGAACCATTCCAGGCAGTCTTCGCCTTCGTGGATTCCTGCGGTGGGGCAGTGCACACCGTCGACGACCTGCCCGGCATCGACGAGGTCACTGTCCGGTTCGAGTCGGCCGAACGACAGATCGGGGAGGGCCCCGCCGGGCTTGCGGGGCTGCATCAGCTCCGTCGTGTCGAGGGAGACGAAGTCGGCCGCGTCGATCGTGGCGGCGGAGTCCCAGCTGTTGCTGGCGTGGGTGTAGGCCGCCCCGTCCTCGACGCCGATCTCACCATCTTCGTTGTCGAAGCTGGCGTTGTTGAAGTACTCGCGGCGGAGTTCTTCGGCCTCGCCGCTGTTGGTGTTGAACACGTAGAACCCGTGGGACGCGTTCGAGCACTCGGCCGCCTCGGGATCGTCGCAACCGTTCTGGTAGGCGAAGTTGTTCACCGTGAGTAGGGCGCCGCTCTCGTAGCCCTGGTCGTTGGTGTCCCAGCCGCGGCGGCGGTTGTGGACCGCGATGTTGTTGCGGTACGAGCGGTTGAGCGTCCCGGGCGTGGGGGTGGGTACCCAGCCCATCTTGAAGCCATGTCCCGCGCCTTCGAGCACCCCATTGTCGAACGACCAGCATCCTCGATAGTGCGTGCCGCCGCTGGACCCCGATGAAAAGCCTTGGTCGCCGCAGTTCCAGGCCCGGCACCCCTCGTAGTAGACGTTGCCGCTCGGGTCGTCGAAAAGCGAGGTGCCGTCGGTGAAGCCCGTGCCATCGTTGCCCGGCAGTTCTTCAGTGAGGTAGTCGACGCAGTGGTAGGCATCGCAGTCGACGTAGCGAAGCTCGTCGTTGTCGGAGCTGCGAAAGCACGAGGTGCCGATGTCGTGCACCACCATGTTTTCGACGAGGATGTGATGCGATCGCGTGATCTCGAAGCCGGCGAAGAGATCGTCGGAGGGCACCTCCTGCCAGAACTCGGTCACCGTCAGTCCGCGCACCACGAGGTGGCTCGATTGGTCGAATGAAAGGCACGACACGCTCTGCACGTTGGCGCAGTTCAGCACGGGGGTCTCGCCGGGGTAGGCGGCGATCGTGATGGGCTCGGCCTCGGTGCCGTTGAGCGAACCGCGGACGCGCTCGGTCGGGGCGTAGTCTCCTCCGCGGATGTAGACCACGTCTCCGGCGGCCACCGTGTCGACCGCGTGTTGCCAGGTCTGCCAGGGGGCGTCGGCGGTCCCGGCCGCCATGTCGTCGCCATCAGGGTCGACGTAGTACGCGCCATCGACGAGTTGCTCGCATCCGCGATCGTCGTAGCGGCAGGGGGCGTCGCTGGTCGGTGCACCGCAGGAAAGCACCCCCGCCCACGCGTCGCCGAACGCGGTGGCACACGTCGCATCGTCGAGCTGGTCGGGCTCGCATTCCTCCTGACCGCTCAGGACACCATCGCCGCACTGCGACTCGCCACCCGACTCGTCGCTCCCGGTCTCTTCACTCGAGCCGCTCGTTTGTTCGGCTCCCGTGCTGTCGATGTCCTGCCCGGTCGAAGCGGTGGTGCTGACCGTGCCATTCGTGCTGGTCGAGGAAGACGCACCGTCGGGTTCCCCGGAGCCGGAGTCGCCGCAGCCAAAGACCATCAAGACGCAGGGAAGAACTCGAACGAAGGAGGCGCGCACGTGCATCGGACAGTCTCCGTGTCTTCGATTTGGCACGCAGTGACACGGCGTGTCAACTCCAGGAGCTGTCCGGCCCGAGCGCTTTGTGGGGGCCGTGAGACCATCGCTGGCCCCGATGACGACCTTGCCGCCCGTCGACAGTTTGCGTTGCTTCCTTGCGGTGGCGGAGCACCTCAGCTTTCGGCGAGCGTCGTCGGAGCTCGCGCTGACGCCTGGTGCGGTCAGCCAACGCATTCGACAGCTCGAAGGCCTGGTCGATGCTCAGTTGTTCGAGCGATCGTCGCGGCGGGTGCAACTGACCGCGGCCGGGCGAGAGCTGCTGCCCCGGGCGCGCCAGGCCATCGCTGCGGTTCGGGCGTGTGTGACGCTCGATGACGCTGCCGTGCGACCAATACGGGCGTCGGTCGGCACACGATTCGAGTTGGGGCTGTCGTGGCTCGTGCCCGCAGTGCTCGCGCTTCGCGACGAGCGTCCCCATTGGACCCTCGACCTGGTGTTCGGCTCGGGAGGAGAGATCCTCGAACGTCTCGAGGCGGGCACCGTCGACTGCATCATCACGAGTGCGCCGACGGCCAACGAGCGCTGGGTTGCCCGCGTATTGCACGACGAGACCTACGCGCTGGTGGCCGCTCCGTCACGGCTGGCCGAGCGAGGTGTGCATCGTGCCGAGGATGTTTCGGCCCACTCGTTGCTCGACATCGACCGAAGTCTTCCGTTGGCTCGCTACGCGCAGTCGGCCTCTCCCGACCTCTCGTTTGCCGATGTCGTGTGCTGCGGCACCGGAGCTGCCGTGCACGCCATGGTGCGAGCAGGAGCCGGTATCGCGGTGCTCCCCGAGTACATGGTGCGCGGCGATCTCGAGGCCGGCGTCCTGAGTCGGGTCCTACCCGATCTTCCTCTACTTCGAGACACCTTTCGGCTGCTCTATCGTGCCGACTCGTCGCTGGCGGACATGTTCGACGGCTTGGCGGCCTGGCTCGCCGAACGACCGTTGAGCTGACACGTATAGCGGGGCTGATCGCCGGCGTTGAGAAACCATCGATGGTGGCCCCGCACACCCAGCTATAGCCTGGCTCGCATGGTTTCTCGTTTCGGTTTGGGTCTCGTCGTTTGTTGTGCGTGCGCGCCTGCGCTCGAAGAAGACTCGATGCAGGACCAAGGCTCGAGCGGTGCCGCCGAAAGCTCGAGCGGCGTCGACGAAAACACGAGTGGGGCGACGCCGCCCGCGGTCTCGACCTCGGGCGTGGAAAGCACGACGGGTGACGACACGTCCGATGCATCCACCACCGGAGGCGACGAGTCCACGGAGTCCTCTTCGGGTGCAGGGTCGTCATCGACCGGGACGCCGTTCGAAGCCGACTGTGAAGCCCGCTGCGCGAACGTGGTCGACGGGAGCTGTGTGGGGCTCGACGGCGACTGTGCGGCGACCTGCGAGGACGTCGTGCAGGGGCAAACGGAAGCCGTCGCCGATGCGTTCGAGGTGTGTGTCTCCGAGGACCCGCTGTGTTTTTCCTTCATCGAGGACTGCATGTGGGCCGGGCTGTTCGGTGACGAGGAAATCGAGCAGCAGTACGTGCTCGAAGCAACCGGCTTCGATGTCTGGAACGGGCGTACGGTCTACAGCCGTCTACTCGCGGGAGACCAGACCGTAGACGGCACGTCCGGGACGATTGCGGGCGGGGAGTTCAGCGTCGACTTCACCGTCGTGGCGGCGTTCGATGGGTTCTCCAACGCTCGCAACTTCTACCTCTTCGTCGACGTCGACGATGATGGCGAGTGTACGCCCGGGGTGGACCATCTTCAGTCGGTGTGGATGCAGTCGCTCGGAAGCGACTTCTCCGCGCCGAGCTTCGTCGTTGAAACGACCCCCTCCGAGGTCTCCAACGACAACCTCTGCAGCCAGTTCTGAGCGAGGGCTCAGGCGAGGACGAACCAGAAGTCCAAGTCGGTGCTGTCCGGGTCGAACTGAACGAGTAGGTCCGCGCACGCGGGGTCGTCGAGGTAGCCTCCGCAGATGCGTCGGGCGGCGGCCAGCGTGTGCACGAATGCGATCTCCGAGAACGTCTCGTCGTCGACACGTGCGACGGCGTGGCCGCGCGACTCGGGGTGTCTCGGCAGGTAGTCCTGCTCGATCTTCATGGATGCGCCGATGATGGAAGAAACATCCGAGACTTCGCCGGGCTTCGCACAGAACGTGCCGTACTCGACGCAGGAGAAGTCTGTCGGCACACAGAGCGGACCTCCCAGTACGTCGTTGGTGCGCAGCACGATGGTGCTCGGATCGAGAAGCTCGAGCAGCGCGGTGCTGCTGGGCGCCTTCGGGTGTGCGGCCGCCATCGCTTCGAAGCTCTCTCGGTCCTCGGCCAGGATCACGTCCGCGTAGTGCCCTTGGAGGTTGCCGAGCATGCGGTGGCCGAGAATGCCGGGCTGCTGGTCGAGAAACTCGTGGCGCCACCGCAGGCACGCCTCGAGGAGCGCTTCCGTGGAGGCGGTGGAGCGTTTCTCATACCGCGCGAAGCCGATGGTTCGAACCTTGGCGTTGTTCATCTGCGCCTCAACCTACTGGACCGCCCCTGACAACTGGTGTCAGGGTTGTCGGGTGCGGACCGTTCGACTGTTTGCGATCCTCGATCACTTGCGGGTCCGACGGCAGCCCGTTTCTGCCGCGGCATTGGCCGACGAACTCGGCGTTTCGGTGCGCACGATCTATCGAGACATGGACACCCTCCGTGACATGGGGGCGCCGATTCAGGGCGAGGGCGGCGTCGGGTTTCGCATCGCCGACGGGTACTTCCTACCGCCGCTGCGGTTCGACCGCGATGAACTCGATGCCGTCGTGCTCGGCATGCGGCTCACCGAAGCGCAGGGCGACCACGCGTTGGCCAACGCTGCCAAACGTGTGTCCGCCAAGATCCGGGCCGTGCTTCCCGAGGGAGAGCAGGGGGCCTATCTCGACGCTCCGTTGCTGGTCTACTCGAAGAAGACCAAGCAGGCGAAGGGGCCGCTGCGGCATCTGGCTCGGTTGCGCGTGGCGGTGCGAGAGCGGAGGCGGGTGCGGATCTCGTACGAAACGGCGGAAGGGCGCCGTTCGGAGCGAACCGTTCGCCCGCTTGGCCTCACCGTATTCGACGCCGTCTGGGTGCTCACCGCGTGGTGCGAGGGCCGCGACGCGTTTCGCAACTTTCGCCCCGATCGCATCCGATCGGTTCGCACGCTCGACACGTTCCCTCGTCAGCCCGGCCGTGAGCTCCGCGACTATCTGCGCACGCTCTGAGCTCAGATCTTGAAGCGGTGTTTGGCGGTCTGGCTGCGTTGCGCCGGACCGAAGCGGGCGCGTTTGATCGCCTTGACGATGCAGTTCACGCCGGCTTTCGCATGGGTGCCCTGCACGTCGACCTTGCTGGCCTTGCCGTGGGTGGCGATGGAAATCGTCACATCCACGTTCTCACCGGGAAACAGCCCTGCCTTCTTGCCGCAGGCGCTCACCTTCCGGTTGAGCTTGCTCAGCGTTTGGTTGATCGCTTTGTTGCTGCGTCGCTGGGGAAGCTGCGTCGTCTCGGCGTCGGTCGGCGTTGCGGCAGGCTCGGGAGGCGGAGGTGGGTCGGCGGCGGGAGGCGGTTCGGCAGCGGCGGCCGGCTCGGGCTCGGGCTCGGGCTCGGGGGCTTCGGCTGCAGGGGCCGCGGCTGCGGGAGGCTTGGGTGCGGGCGTCTCGGGTGAGGCCTCGGGTACGGGAACCGCGGCAGGCGCACTTGCGGACGCGACCGCGGGTGTCGCTGGAGCGGGGTCGGTGTTCGGCTCTTCGCGCAGCGCGACCCAGGCCGCCAAGGCTCCCGCCAGTGCGATCGCGCCTCCGATGGCGCCGAGCTTGGCCGGGCTCCATGCGCCCGGCGGCCCCGCGCTGGCGTCGTCGATCTCCTTGAGCGCCTCGATGAACGCGGCAGCGGAATCGAACCGCTCGTCGGGGTCCTTGGCCAACGCCTTGAGGACGAGCGCGTCCACCTGTGCGCCCAACCCCGCCTCGGGGCACGCCTCGCTCGGAGGTGTGGCCGGCGTGTGCACGTGCTGATAGACGGTGGCCATCGGGTTGCCAGCCTTGAACGGCACGCGCCCGGTGAGCATGCGGTAGAGGATCACGCCGACCGAGTAGAGATCGGAGCGTCCGTCCAGCTCCATGCCTTGGCCTTGCTCGGGCGACATGTAGTCGGCCGTGCCCATGATGGCGCCGGTTTGGGTGAGTTGTTCTTCGGACTGCCCGTCACGGAGCTTGGCGATGCCGAAGTCGATGATCTTGACGAAGTCGGGGTTGCGCTCGCGCGGGGTGATGAAGCAGTTGTGGGGCTTCACGTCGCGGTGAACGATGCCCACGTCGTGGGCTGCACCGAGGCCCTCGAGGATCTGAATCGTGATCGCCTTGACGCGGTCCCAGGGGAGCCGGCCCTCGCGTTTGACGATGACGCTGAGGTCTTCGCCGTCGAGGTACTCCATGACGAAGAACGCGAGCCCATCGACTTCGCCGAAGTCGGTGATGTCGACGATGTGCTCGTGCCGGATCTTCGAGGCCGCCTTGGCTTCTTGGAGGAAGCGGCTGACGGTCCGCGGTTTGCGTGCCCGCTCGGGTGCGAGCAACTTGACCGCGAGCTGTTTGTCGATCGTCTGGTGGCGCGCGAGGTAGACCTCGCCCATGCCGCCCTCGCCGATGAGCCGCTCGATGGCGTACCGACCCGCCAAGACGGTGCCTGGCTGCAGGCTCGGCTCCTCTGCCGCACGGTTGGGCGCGGTGACGCTCGGGTCACCCCACGTGCCGGGCTCACTCCCCACCGAGCGAGTATACCGGGTTCGCTTGAGACTCCGCGCTCGTGGCCTCTATGATGCGCGTGTGCGAACGGGCCGAGTGAAACGTGTGCAGAGGTGCGCGAGTGCTCTGCTGGCGGTCTTGTCCGTCGCAGCGCCGCGAATCGCACTCGCCCAGCCAGCCACCGAAAACGCGGCGCCAGACCAGGGCACCCTGTGGAGGGACGCCCAGGCCAAGCTGGAGACCGCGAACTACCCGGGGGCAATCGAGTCCCTGACCCAGCTGTACGAGCAGGTGGTCCACGACCCCGAGGCCGAGGCACTGCGCAACCGGGTGCGCATGGCCCTGCAGGAAGCGCATGTTGGCGCCTATGGCGTCGACGCCGATGCCGAGCACCTCGTCGTCGCGCTCGATCTGATCAATCGCACGCTCGAAGCGTTGCCGACGGGTGAAGAGGCTCAGCGCGAGGCGTTGTCCACGCGGCGGGCCGAGGTCCAGGCGCTGCTCGACGCGCATGAAGACCCCGAGCCAGAGCCGGAACCCGAGCCGGCGCCGGAGCCCGTACCGGAGCCGGAGCCCGAACCCGAACCCGAGCCGCTGCCGGTTCAGCCGGGGCCCGAAGCCCCGCCTCCCGATGGGAGACCGCTCATCATCGCGGGCGGGGTCCTCGCGGGCCTCGGCCTGATCGGCAACGGCCTGCTCATTGGCGGCCTCGTCTCCGCCAACAACGCCGTCTCGACGTTCGAGACAGAACCGCAGCAACGCGCCGACGCCCGCAAGGACATCACGCGTGGCAACACCCTGGGGATCGTGGGCGGCGCGCTGGGCGGGGCGTTCACGGTCGCGGGCGCGGTCCTCATCACGCTCGGCGTACGTCGGCGGCAATCCACGGTGTCGCCCATGATCGATGTGGCTGGCGTGGGCGGGACACAGTCCATGGGAGTGCAATGGTCCGGAAGATTCTGACTGCGAGCGTGGGTCTGTTGCTTTGCGGCTGCCCGATCCCGAGCACGTTGGGGCTGCCCTGCGAAGTGCACGAGCACTGCGACCCGGGCCAGCACTGCATGGAGGGCGTCTGCGAGCAGGGGCCGCCCGGCGAAACCATGATGCCGCCGCCCACGATGACGGGTCCGACCACCGCGGACCCCACGGGAGAGACGGGGACCTCGAGCACCGACCCGTCCACCTCGTCGACGACCGAGCCCGAAACGACGTCGAGCACCACGGCGGGGGAGAGCAGCTCGTCCACCACGGGTCCGACGTGCGGTGTCGATGCGTGCACCGACCTCGACATCCTGCTGATCGTCGACAACTCGGACTCGATGTTTCAGTGGCTGCTGCCACTGAGCAACTCGCTCCCCACGTTGTTTGGGCTGTTCGACGATCAGCTCGAGAACGTGTGCAGCTTTCACATCGGCTTTGCCAACGCCGAGCAGATGCCCCAGGCCAACACGGCGGAGTGCCAGTTCCCCGGTGCACTCATCCAGCGGATGGAGTCGTGCGATGGGGACCCCACCGCGCCGCCGTACTTCACCAACGACGAGTTCACCGCAGCCGAGGCCTTCGACGAGCTGCAGTGCATGTTCATCACCCAGGGCTTCGGCGGCGACGAGGACGAACGCATGCTCGAGGCCACCTTGGGGGCGCTCAACCCTGCGAACAACGTGGCGGGCGCGTGCAACGACGGGTTCCGCCGACCCGGCGCCAACTTGGCGCTGCTGTACGTCAGCGACGAGAACGACCCGACCCCCTCGGGCGAGCAGGACACGCTCGCCGAGCTGTTCCAGCGCTACGTCGACCCCAACTTGGTCGTGTTCATCGGCGTGGTTGGAGATGCCACCAACACCGAACCCTCCTGCCAATGGGTCCCCGATGGCGAGGAGGGCACCGGTGCCGAGGTGCCGTCGGCGCTCAGCGGATTCCTGGCGCTCAGCGGCATCCCTTCGAACCAGCAGGCGCGCGTCGACATCTGCCAATCGACGGCCTACGAGTTCGAGGACGCGTTCGAGGTCTTCACTTCAGTCTGCGGCGGGTAGCAGCCCTCAGAACGTGGGCAGCGAGGCGTCGAAGGGGCGGTGTTCGAGCGGGCCCCAGTCGACCAGCGCGTGGAGCATGGCGCAGCGCTCGGGCTCCTTGTCGGCGTCGCAGCTGTCGGCTTCGGTCTGAAGGCTTTCGATCGGGACCAAGCTCTTGGTTCTCGGTCGCAGGATGAGCGAGCTTCGGCCGCCGGGGAATCCGGGCTCGTCCCGTTCGGCGTCGTGGCAGACGAAACACGACGTGATGTTCTCGTGCTCGGGGTTTCGCACCCGGTCGTACGGCGACTCTTCGGTGATCGTCTCGGTCACGGGGAACGCGATTTCACCGTTGACCGCGCGGCGGGGCGTGGTGAGTTCGCCGAACTCGATGAGGTCACGGCCTTCGCCGTCCATCGCGGCGGCGATGATCAAGTTGTCGCCCGAGAACACGAACACTCGGGGACTACGCGCGCCGTGGGCAGGCTGCACGCTGGCCTTGCTCTTCGTCGCTTCGATCTTCAAAGGGCGGTCGAGGGCCTCGAGAAAACACGCCGCGGTCGCGGGTTGGGGCAGGCCGTTGGCCAGCGCCACGGCCTCCGCGATCGAGTTGGGGCTTCCCGTGGTGCCGGGCGCGGGCTTGCAACTCCGCAGGTCGACTTCCAACAGCGCGGGGCTGGCTTGGTTCACCTCGGATTCGCAGCCCAGCACGACGAGGGCCACAGCGAGCAGGTTGGATCGCATGCGGGGAAACCTCGCTCAAACACCCCGTAGGCGCCATGCTGGACGAGGTGAGGCTGTGCACGCAGGGACTGCGGGCAGGAGCTCACGCGGCCTGCCAATGTTGCCAACCGAGGAGCCGAACGCGATGCGGCGCCGACGTCAGTCGTTGCTGAAAAGGTAGTCGCTGTCGGCCGCGCCGCGGTGACAACCTCGGCATCCCGCACCGGGTTCGGGCTCGACCGCGCCAACGGCAGGGCTTTCACCGATCAGGAACAGGCTGCCGTCCGGGTTGTAGCGCGCCCAGAACCAGTCTTCGTTATCCGGATCGTATCCGGGTGCTCGCTTGATGGCGATGGTGACCGCCGCGAGGTCGTCCCCTTCTCCCTCGGGCGGGTAGTTCTCCTTGAGCACCGTGTAGCCGACCTGGCCCTCCGCCGGGTCCGTGGTGTGCCACAGGTTCTGGCGCGCGCCATGCGGCTCCGCCCCCACTTGAAGCTCCTCTGTTCCTGGATAGCGCTCCCATTGCGCCGCGGTTTGCCAGCCGAGGTTGGCTCCGTCGACCTCAGTCCACCACTGCATGGCCGCATCCGCATCATCCTCCGACCCCCAGCCTGGATCCACGGCGCCGCCTGACCCGCTCTCGGCTGCGCCGGTGGATTCACCGTCTTGCCCGCCCGAGGAGGTCTGGCTTTCGCTCTGAGCAGTGCTTGCATCGTTCGCCGAATCCGCGGTGGATGTCGACGCCGCCGCTTCGTTTCCAGCATCGTCGCCGCAAGCCCCCACCGGTACGCAGAGGATCAGTGCCAACACGGCTCCAGGCCTCGCAAGTCGTACGGGGCGCTTCGTTTCACGCTTCATGGGAGCCGCGTACGCGCGACTATGCCCACGGTTACAGCGATTCTTCGACACCTTTGCGCGTCGGTCCTCCGCGACGGCCCGGCAGAGCTCATCGGTCCTGCTGCGGGGCAGGTCTGTTCGAACGGCCCCGATGGCGCTAACAGTCGGTCGGTGAAAATCACCTTCACCACGTTGGGCGGTCCGCAGCAGGCGGACGTCGAGTTGCCGGAGCACGGCGCTGTGGTGGGCGCCGTTCTGGTTGCACCGGCGTTGGGCGTGCGCGCGTCCTACTACCGCAAGCTTTGCGAAGCGCTTCGTGCTCGCGGCTTTGCGACGGTGGCGGTGGACCTGCCCGGCCATGGGGAAAGCCCTGTGCGCGCGAATCGTCGCACCGACTGGGGCTACACCTCGGTGATCGAGCACTACGCGGCCGCGCTGCGAGCGTTGCACGGCGGTCTCCCCGGGGTGCCGATGCTCGTGGTGGGCCATTCGATCGGAGGGCAGGTCGCGCTGATGGCCGCGGGCACCAACCTCCCGGGCTTGCGTGGCGTGGTGGTAGTCGCTTCGGGCAGCCCCTACTGGCGTACTTGGGATGGCGCCGAGGCACTCCGCATTCGCGCCGCGACGTGGACCTGCGGTGCACTCGCGCGTTCGCTGGGCGTGTTCCCCGGAGATCGCGTCGGCTTCGGTGGTCGAGAGCCGCGGACGCTCATCATGCAGTGGGCACATGCCGCGCAGACCGGGCGGTACCAGCACGGCGACTTCGACGGCGACGCCCTGCTCGCCCAACCCGGACCTCCAACCCTTGCGATCCGCGTCGAGGGAGACGCGTGGGCCCCCGCGCGTTCGATGCAACACACGCTCGACCGCATGACCGGCCGCGACGTGACATTCGAGCGCTGGCACGACGCCCCGCACGGCGGGAACCACAACCGTTGGCCGTCAGAGTCCGAACACGTGGCCGAACGCGTGAAGTGGTTTCACACTGCCGCGGCGGACTGAGGCTCAGCGCAGGTAGGGATTGTGGTGCGCGTGGGTCGTCGCGTGCCACTGGGCGATCTGTGCCTCTTCCCTCGCCTTGGCCCGTTTCGCGCGTTGGAGCCCCCAACCACTCGCCGCGAGTCCGATGGCTCCAAGGATGGTGAGGACCCAAGACCGCGTCGGTTGGGGGGTCTCCCCGAACTCGATGACCGGTTCGTCCTCGCCGAAACCTCGCAGGCCTCTGACAAGAAGCTCCTTCTCACCCGAAACGACGCGTGCCGTCATGCCCGTTCGAGGGGTCGCGAACAACACGCTCGCAGCCTTGGTGGTGGCCTCGGATGGTTCTGGGCCGGGGTCGCGCTCGATGGCGTTGATCGCTTCCACGGCTGCGGGGTCGTCGAATCGAAGGACGCCCGCTTGCTCTCCCGAGTCCGGATCGCGCAGTGCGATGAAGACAGCATCGTCGTCGTGTTCGCCCAACACCATCATGGCGTTCTCCAAGTCGAGCTCGCACTGGGACACATCGACCCACGCGCCAGGCCCCAGCTCCGCGGCTAGACCATCGCGACACTCGTGCACGGTCGGAGCGGGGTTGTTACGAACATCGAGGATGCCGTCCACGCCCATGACCAGGGCAGCGCCGCTGAACGCAAGGCCGAGGCCGGGGCCGGTGAACAGGTGTTTGTTTCGACGTGGTGGGCTTCCTGCCGGTGGCACGACACGGTCATACCAGGCCGCGCCGCGCTCAACCAGACGTACTGGACGTGGAGTCGCCTGTTCCCGTCGAGCTGTCGATTCCGGTTCCGGTTCCGGTTTCACCGGTCGTCGTCGTGTCGGGCACGCCGTACGGTGGTTGGGCGGTGGTCATCGACGTTTCGTCGGCTGTACTCGCTTCGGCGGTTCCCATCGACGTTGCGGTGGCAGACGGATCGGTCACGGACGTCGCTGTGGAAGAGGTTGCCGTCGCCGTCGAGGAACCCGTCACGGAGGCATTGCTCGAATCGCCGTCGTCCGTATCGTCCGAGGGGCAACCCGTCAGGGTGAGGGCGGCAAGCGCAGCTGCGGCGGCGACGTTGACCGGGCGTACCGACATCGATGCGCCGCATTGAGGACAGAGCCGTTCCGTGGCCCGAGCGTGCACACGACAGGTTCGACACTGGATGAGTTTGTTGGGCATGGGGACGACTCCGCGGGGCACGACGAGTATGACGTGCTCCGGCTTCGAGCGCAGGACTAAGAGCGCATCTCGAGAACCCGACACGCCGTCTCGCTTGGCCTTGGACCCGCTGGCGGCGTCACGAAAACTTGCGGTACGTCCAGTACAGCTGCGTTTCCGTTCCTACCCAGCTCTCGCCCCGGAACCGTTGGCTTTCCGGGCCCGAGCACGTGGTCGAAGGTGTGATGTGGTTTCGCAGTGCGAGCGCGGGGAGGGGCTGAGTTATGCTCGCGACCATGGCTTGGCGTCCCCTCGTCGCGTGCGCGGCGTTTCTTCTGACCGGCTGCTTCAGTGATCCCCAGCCCGCTCCGGCCGAGTGCGTCGATGGGGCCAGCGGCTGCAGCTGCTACGGCAACGGAACCTGCGACGAGAGCCTGGTCTGCAACACCGACAACAACTGCGTCGCGACCGACTGCCAAGACGGCCGCCTCGAATGCCCCTGCTACGGCAACGGGACCTGCGACAGCGGGTTGGTGTGCACCAGCAACATCTGCCAGCCGCAATCCACGGGGGGGACCGGCGTTCCCGGGTCGACGGGGACGACGTCGATGTCCGGGACGTCGATGTCCAGCGTCGGCGTCGACACCGGAGAGCCCGAAACGACGTCGCGCGGAGACAGTTCGAGCGGCGCTCCGATGACGTCCACCTCCGGCCCCGACCCGGTATGCGACTGCCCTTCGGGGCAGGTTTGTCTGCCGCCGAGCCTGGCCTGCGTCGACTCCCCATACGTTCCTTGCTCTGCGGGTGTCTGTTCCCTCCCGATGAGCATCTGCGCCTCTGAAGGCGTCACAGGGTCGATCTGCGCACCGAGTTGCGGCGCTGCTGCGGAGTGCCCGGCGGTGCCGGGCGCGATGCCGCCCGAATGCACCGAAGGTGGCGGCTGCGTGATCCCCTGCGAAGATGCCACGGATTGCAGCTGGCTCCGCAATGGAACCTGCCAGAGCGACAGCAACCTCGGTTTGTCGGTCTGCGTGACGAACTGAGCAAAAAACCGCGATCGGTTGGTGACACTCCGTCCTCCGGGCGGTGTTGCAACGAGCATGAACCGCGCTTTGCTTGCTCTGTCGACCACGTTGGCCGCCTTCTCCCTCTCCGGTTGCCTCGGTGAGCCCGACCGGATCGAGACGTTCGACTACACCGACGCGATCGTTCATCTCGACATCGCGTCGGGGGCCGGGGACATCGAGGTGCATGCGGACCCGGACGCCCTCGAGACCTCGGTCGAGGCACGGGTCTATGGGGATGCGACCGAGGTGGTGGCCGCGCTGGACGGCGAGTCGTTGACCCTGCGTCACCGTTGCCCCAAGCGGCATCGGCGGTGCGCCGTCGACTGGATCGTCGTGCTGCCCCCTGCCGAGGTCGAGCGCATCTTCGAGGCGAACTCCGGCGCGGGTGACATCGACTTCTTCGACACGTCGGGCGTGCTGGTCGTCGACACGGGGGCGGGGGACATCGGCCTGCACGACGTGCACGCCTCGGACGTGGACCTCGAGACCGGAAGCGGTGACATCGGGGCGCGCATCGGTGGCGGAATGGCGTCGGTTCGGGCCAAGAGTGGGGCCGGTGACATCTCGCTGAAGATCCCCGCGGGCGCCTATCAGGTCGACATCGACACGGGGGCCGGGGACGTGTCCACACGAGGCATCTCGGACGACGCCACCGCCGAACGATCCGTGTCGATCGAAACGGGAGCTGGCGACGTGACGCTGCGTGGCCAGTGAGCCAGCACCAGTGGCCACGCATTGACCCATTCCGCCGATCTCGGTACTCCCGTGGTCATGCGGATGGGACGGTTGTGGGGTGGGGTATTGGTTGCGGTCACCGCCGGGTGTGGTGGGGCAGGAGACTCGGACCCGTTCGGTGGGGGCGGGGGCTCGACCTCCACCACGACGATGGGGCCGGGGCCGACCACCGCCGCCGATGGAAGCTCGACCGGGACGACGAGCTCGGGTGCGGCCGATTCGACCGGGGATGAACCCAAGCTCGACATCGCGATCCCCGACTTCAACCAGCCCGATCCTCCGATGCCGAGCTGCCACGTCGTGGACGACATGGACGCGGTGGGTGCCTGCGGTGACGAGGCGCCGCCCGACTCGTTCGAGCCCGAGGTGCAGTGGTCCTGGGAAGGGGGACAGTCCAGCGTGACGCCGCTGGTCGCCAACCTCACCGACGACAATGCCGACGGCTCGATCGACCTCTGCGACATTCCCGACGTTGTCGTCACCACGGGCAACATTCATGTGCTCGACGGCGAGACCGGTCAGGAGCAGTTCAGCATGGGCCCGGTCAGCAGCTTCGTCACGCCCGCGATCGGCGACATCGACGGCGATGGCGAGCCCGAGATTGTCTCGGCGCGCAACTTCCTGTTCGGGCCTTTGGCGTTCGTCGCATTCGACACCGACGGCACCGAGCTGTGGACCACCGAAGCGATCTGGGAGCAAGACCAGGGCGGCGCGGTGGGCATCGCCGACTTCGACAACGATGGCAGCCCCGAGATCTACGCCGACGGCATCATCTTGTCTTCGACCGGCTCGGTGATCTTTCAGGCGCCCGCGCAGACGGGCTGGACCATCGCGCAGCGCAACACGGCCACCGTTGCGGCCGACCTCGACGGCGACGATGACCTCGAGCTGATCCTCGGGCAGGCCGCCTATCACCACGACGGCACCCTGGTCTACCGCGACGAGTCGATCCTCCCCGGCTACCCGCAGATCGCCAACCTCGACGGCGACCCCGATCCCGAGATCATCATCAACAACGATGGCGGCATCACCATCCTCGAGCACGACGGCACGGTGAAGTTTCAGAACATGACGCCCACTGGTGATCCTGCCGGCTTGGGCGCGTGGTTCCGGCCGTCCACCGTGCACGACTTCGACGGCGACGGCACCTCCGAGTTCGCAGTCAGCTCGGCCGAGAGCTACAGCGTGTTCGAGCCCAACCTCGTCGTGAACTGGTCCGTCAGTGTGCAGGACGGCAGCGGTTGGGCAGCGGGCACCGCCTTCGACTTCCTCGGTGACGGTGTCGCCGAGGCGATGTACGCCGACGAAGCCACCCTGTTCATCTACGGCGCAAAGGGAGCCGTCGAGCTCCAGGTGCCGCGATCGTCCACCACGCTCATCGAGTACCCGGTCGTTGCCGACGTCGACAACGATGGCTCCGCGGAGATCGTGGTGGTCTCGGCCAACAACTGGGACGACGTGCAGACCTCGCCCACGGTGCAGGTGATTCGCGACGTCGAAGACCGCTGGATTCAGGCCCGCCGCATCTGGAACCAGCACACGTACCACGTCACGAACGTGCGCGAAGACGGCACCATCCCCGCGGTGGAGCCGCGGTCGTGGGAGCTGCTCAACACCTACCGGACCAACGCTCAGATCGAGAACGGTTCGGTCTGCCAGCCCCCGCCCGAAGGCTGAGCCGGAGAAAACGGTTCACACCCGGGAGCGGGACGATGTGGTGGTGGTTGGAGGCGTGGCAGCGTCGCCCCACTCCCGGGGGAGTCGCGACGGCGGGCGGTGGTGGCAGCGGTGCTCGGCGTCGCGTCGTGTGAACCGTGGGGTTCGACGCACGGCGACGCCGCGAAGTCTCAACGCTTCGTGAAGATGCGGTGAAGTGCCCGAAAGCGACCGACGCCTATTGGCGGAAGTAGGCCCGGGTGCGCGCGACGCCGACGACTCCGCGGGCACGCGGCTGCATGGCGAACTCGTGCGCTGCGACATCGTCGGGACCGCCGGGACGGACCGTCTCGATGTGAAAGTCGACGGTGGGTGAGGGCTCGAGGCTGCGCAGGTACTCGAGCGAGTAGCGGCGCGCTTCGTCTTCGTTGGCCGCAAGCACCGTGAGCCCGGTGGTGAAGCCTTGCGCATCGATTGGCCAGTGGCCGGATTCGTCGGGCGCGTTGCGGGCTTCTGCGCGGGCCTGGACGGTGAAGGTCTCGACCGCCGGGGCGCGACCGTGGTCGGCCTCGTTGAGCGTGTTGAGCATGTGCGCGGTGATCCAGTCGCGCTGCCCGGCCATGCGGGCGACCTCGCGGGCTTCGCCGAGACGCTCGTTGGCCCACAGGGCTTCGAAGACCTCTTCGCAGACCAAACCGGCGTAGTTGGGGCTGAGCCCCTCACCGTCGAGCCGGCGCAGCATGTCGAGCGCGCCGTACAGGTTGGCCAGCGACTCGTCGAAGTCGGCTCCGAGCGCGGGGGTGCGGGAGCGTGCGAGCTGCCAGGAGCCCAACACCGCCAGGGTGAGCGGGCTCTGGGGGTCGACGTCGCGGGCACATTGCATGGAGGCCAGCGCTTCTTCGTGCCGCCCCATGCGGTACTGCGTGATCGCGAGGTTGTACCAAGCGCCGGCGTGCTCGTTGTCGAGGGTGAGCGCGAGCTCGAAGCGATCGACGGCTTCTTCGTAGGCGTCGAGGTCGCTCAGGCAGATGCCGTGCTCGACCAGCAGGTCGACGTTGATGGGGTCGTTTTCGAGGTAGGCCTCGTAGACGTGGGCGGCCTCTTCGAGGCGACCGGTGCGGCGCAGCAGAGCACCGAGCGCGGCGCTGGCCTCGAACAACGTGTTGCCTTCGGTCTCGATCGCGGTGGCTTCGCGATAGCAGGTCTCGGCCCCGTCTTCGTCGCCGAGGCGCTCGAGCACGGCGCCGAGGTTGTAGAACTGAAGGGCGCCCCCGGGTGCGGCTTCGATGGCGGCTTGAAACGCGTCGCGTGCCGGCTCGAGGTGTCCCAAGAGGTCATAGACGTTGCCGACGGCGATCTGCACGTCGGGCTCGCGGGGGAACTCGTCGGCGGCCCGCTCGGCGAGCGTGCGGGCATGGTCCAGCTCGCCCACGTCGCACAGGGCCCGAACCCACATGCAGTAGAGCGGAACCAAATCGTCGGCGCAGAGTTCCGGCTCCCAAGAACTACGGAGCATCCGAACGGCGGATCGAGCGGCGCCCTCGTCGAGGAGCGTCGCGGCAGCATCGAGCTGGGCACGGAGCTTCATCGTCGATCTCGGTCCGTTTTGTTGCACGATAGCGTCGTCGAATCAAATCCCGATTTCGCGCGAGAGACAGGTGCGCGCGCACTCCAGTTGCTCGCGTGAGCAGGATGACGCCGATGTGCAGAGGGACCGACGAGCCCCGCGGTCGGAACGAAAGGTTCCCTCGCGTGAGCCTTCCGTCGCCTGTCCCCAGTTCGTGTCGTGTCCCTCCAACCTGGGCGCTACGCGCGCTAGCAGCCTGTGCTGAAACCCGACGCGACGTCTCACTCGTCTTCTTCGCTCCTGGCGGCGTCGCCAAAACTTGCAGTACGCCCGGTACAGCGGCGTTTCGGCTCCTACCCAGGAGCGAAGAATCCTTCGCGATCCGCCGCGCCGGGTTTCAGCACAGGCTGCTAGACGATGGCTCCATTGCACGGTTCGAAACCGACCCGATGCGGCTTGACCCCCCGCTGCGATCGGGCCCAGCATGCGTCCGCGATGGGGTGTGAACGCGTGGGGTGGAACACGGCGCGAAGCCGCGCGGCTTTGCTGTCCTTGGCTCTGGTTGCGGCTTGCGACAGCGGCGGTGATGGGATGGCCACGAGCGATGCTGGAGGCTCGACAACTGCACAGGACCCTTCGTCGTCGGGCGCCGCGAGTTCGACCAGCACGACGGACGACTCGGTTGGTTCGACGTCGTCGAACGATGGCTCCACGTCCAGCGATGAAACGTCCGGTGGAGACTCCACCACGGGCGGACCGCAACCGGGATACCCCGAGCCCGGAGACTGGCCGCCGCAGACCGGTCCCGGAGGCCCCTCGGTCGCGTTCGACCCCGGGGACTTGTTTCAGAGCTGTGCGTTCCTGGATGGAGGTCCGTCCGACGCCGACCACCACAACTTGGTGGTGATGTTCGACGGCTACTTGATGATGCCCTGGTCGCCCGAGTGGGGCGGCGGCGGCATCTCGTTCTATGACGTGAGTGACCCGTGCAACCCCACCACGGTCGGCAGCACGACCTCCGGCGACATGCGGGAGACCCACGCGGTGGGCTTCACCGAGATTGCCGGTCGTTGGTATGTGGCGACCGCGCACGTCGAAGAGGGCCTGCTCAACACCGGCGGTGGCGTGATGTTCTGGGACGTCACCAACCCCGCCCAGCCCCTCGTGCTCAGCACGCTCGAACTCCCTGGTCACCTGTACCCAGATGCCTACGCACGGGTCGTGCAGAGCTCGTTCTGGCAGGGCGACCACCTCTATGTCGGCGGCTCCGACAACGGCTTGTACATCGTCGACGCCAGCGACCCGATCAATCCGTCCCTCGTGGCACAGGAAGCGTTCGAGCCCACGCTGCGTGTCGGTCAAGTCCAAGTGGTGGGCAACCTGCTGATGGCGACCGCCGCCGAGGGTCCGCGGACCGTGCTGCTCGACGTCAGCATTCCGGACCAACCTCAGCCGATCGCCGGGGGCGATTTCGTGCTGGAGGACGGGGACGGCGTGGCCCGTGAGGCGTACTTCGCCAACGTCACCGGTGGCCTGATTTGGTACGCGGTCAAGAGCGACGGCGGCGGCCTGCTCGCCTACGACGTGCGCGACCCGTCCAACCCAACCTACGCCGGCCACTTCACCTCCGGCGGCAACGGCGGCTACGTGTTCGTCAAGGACGACGTGGCGGTGATGGGCGAGTCCAACTTCGCCGGCCTCTACGACATCTCGGACATGGGCAACATGCAGTCGATCGCCCAGCTCTCGCTCGAGGGGGACCTCGACACGGCCACGCCGATCGGCAACGTCATCGTGCTCAGCGTCGACGACGAAGCCAACCCCGACGAGGCGAGCTCGATCGCTCCGTACCTCACCGCACCCGATGCCGACCCGCCCTACGTCAACTGGTCGGTGCCTGCCGATGGTGCCCAAGGCCTTGCCCCTACGAGCCGGATCGGCGTGACGTTCAACGAAATGGTCGCACCCAAGTCGGCGTGGGAAGGGTCGGTTCGTCTGTACGAGACCGACAACCCTTCGGCGCACGTCGAAGGCCGCATCAGCGTGCAGGAGTCCGTCGTCAACTTTGCGCCCTTGGGCGTGTTGACGCCCGGGACGCAGTACACGTTCGAAATCCCCGCGGGTGGCATCGTCGACTACAACGGCAACGCCATCGTCGAGCCCTTCTCGATCTCCTTCACGGTCGCGGGGTAGGGCGATGCACCGGACTGTCCTCGTTCTTTCGCTGTTGGTCGCGTGCGGCGACGACACGGCGTCCTCCGAGACGGAGTCGGGTACGACGTCTGGCTCGGAGGCGACGACCGGAGCGCCCACGGCGGCCGACACGACCTCGGGCGCCGATTCGACCACGGGCACATCCACGACGAGCGGTGGCGAGAGCAGCTCGACGGGGGCAGCCCAGCCGTTGGAGGCGATTCCTGGCCAGGACCGTTACACGCTCGTCGGCGAGACCGTCGTCCTCGATGGCTCGGCTTCGACAGGCGCAGTGTCCTACCAGTGGGCACTCGGAGACGGCACGCCGCCGCTGGAGCCCGGCGACGATCCGGTGCTCGAGGTGTCATGGGACGAGCCGGGTCGCTATCGACCCGTGCTCACCGTGTTCGATGCGGACGGCAACTCGCGTGCCGAGGACGTGACGATCACGGTGACGCATGAGCCGTCCCATGCGCCCGAGCAGAGCAGCACCATCGATATCGATGCCGACGATCGAGCGGTGGTCGTCAGCCCCGACAGCAACGAGTTGATCACGGTCGAGCGCCGCGGCGACCGGTTCGCGCTCGGCGTTCGAGTGCCCACGTGTGCTCGGCCGCGCACCGTCGCATGGTGGGGGGAGCAGGCCGTCGCGACGTGCCAAGAGGCGGACCAGCTCGCGGTGCACGACTTGGATGCAGGCACGTTCGAGACCGTGCAGTTGCCTTGGGGCAGTCGGCCGTTTGGCGTCGTCGTTGTCGGAGACGAAGCGTTCGTGTCCCTTCAAGGGCCAGGCGCGGTGGCGCGGGTCTCGCTGTCGGGCACGCCCACCGTGCTCGAAACGTTGCCCGCCATCGACGACGCGCGAGGCATCGCGGTCATGCCCGACGAGCGTCTCGGCATCACACGCTGGCGGTCTCCCGATGGCGAGGGGCAGCTGGTGTTGCTCGACCCGCAAACGGGCGACCGCGAGCCGGTCGCGCTGCAGTTCGACCCGCAAGCGGCTTCCGACACCGAGGCCGGCGGCGTGCCCAGCTACCTCGCGCAGTTGCTGATCTCTCCGATCGGCGACCGAGCCGCGGTCCCGTCGTTGCAGGCCAACATCGACCATGGCGAGTACGTCGGCGACGAACCGTTCTCGTTCGAGACCACGCTCCGCGGCATCGTGTCCTACCTCGACGTCGCCGGCGGCCTCACCGAAGACTTCCCGGGGCGTCGGCACTTCGACAATCGCGGCTTGCTCAGCGCGGGCGTGTTCTCGAGCCGGGGCGACTTCTTGTTCCTGGCCTCTAGAGGATCACGCGCGGTCGAACGCGTCGACACGTTCACGGGCGCGCAGGCGGGGGCGATCCTCGACGTCGGCTTTGCGCCCGAGGGCTTGGCGCTCACCGCCGACGATCGCTACCTCTTCGTCGAGGCGTTCATGAGCCGCGAAGTGGTGGTGTACGACGTCACCAGCTTTGCCCAGCTCCCCGAGGCGGTGGCCACGATTTCGATCACCGACGGCGAGCCGCTCGACCCCGAGCTCGCACTTGGAAAGCTGCTGTTCAACGACTCGTTCGACGTGCGCCTTTCGAAGGACGGCTACATGTCGTGCGCGCACTGTCACCTCGATGGCGAGACCGATCGGCGCACCTGGGACTTCACCGATCGTGGTGAGGGCGTGCGCAACACGATCACGTTGCTCGGCCACGGAGGGGACGCGCATGGACCGATGCACTGGTCGGCCAACTTCGACGAGGTGCACGACTTCGAGAACGACATTCGTGGGCCGCAGTCCGGCATGGGCTTGATGTCCGAGGACGACTTCAACGCCGGCACCCGCAGCCAGCCGCTGGGCGATGCGAAGGCGGGGGTCTCGGCCGAACTCGACGCGCTCGCAGCCTATGTGAGCTCGCTGGATACGTTCCCCCGCAGCCCCTACCGCGAGGCGGATGGCTCGCTGACTCCTCAGGCGGAGAGCGGGAGACTGCTGTTCGAAGATCCGAGCCTTGGTTGTGTCTCCTGCCACGTCGGGCCTCGGCTGACCGACAGCGCGTTCGTGGCTCCGGGCGACCCGGTGCTGCACGACGTCGGTACGTTGACCGAAGCGTCCGGCCAACGCTTGGGCGGACCGCTCGTCGGCATCGACACGCCGACGCTCCACGGCTTGTGGAACACCGCGCCCTATCTGCACGACGGATCGGCGGCCAGCGTGTTGGACGTGCTGAACGCACCGGGCGACCAGCACGGACTGACGTCGGTGCTGAGCGTGGCCGAGCGCGAAGCACTCGCGGCGTACCTGCTCAGCCTCGACGGCGCGGTCGACTGAGCGTCAGGGGCAGCCGCTTCCGGGCGAGCCACAGAATCCGATGCAGATGCAGACTTGGCTGCCGCTGCACTGGGTTCCGCCCATACAGCTGCTGAACGAGCCCCACTGACAACTCGCGCTGCAGGTACGGGACCGGGTTCCGCCGCCACAGTTCGCGCATCCGGTGTCGGTGTCGACTTCGCCGGGAGAACACACGCCTTCGTCGGAGCAGCTGCTCCACGCACCCCAGCCACACACGCCGTCGCAGGTGCGGGTTCGGGTGCCGCAGTTGCCACACGCCTCCTCTTCCATTTCGCCCGGCGCACACTCTCCCTGGCCCGTGCAGCTTCCCCAGGCGTTCCAGCCACAGCTGCCGCTGCAGGTGCGAGTGCGGGTGCCACAGTTGCCGCAGGCTTCGTTCTCGGAGCCGCCGGCCGCACACTCGCCTTCTCCCGCGCAGGTCGTCCACGCATCCCAGCCGCACGAGGCGTTGCAGTCGCGGGTCTGCGTGCCGCAGTTGCCACAGGCCTGCTGTTGATCGTCGCTCGGAGCGCACACGCCTTGGCCCGTGCACGAGCTCCAGGCGTTCCACTCGCAGCTGGCGTTGCAGGTACGCGTTTGCACGCCACAGTTGCCGCAGTCGTCCTCCTGGACATCGCCCGCTGCACACGAGCCCTCACCCGTGCAGTTGCTCCACGCTCCCCACACGCAGTCGGCGGTGCAGGTGCGCGAGCGCGAGCCACACAGGCCGCACGATTCTTGCTCGACCTCGCCCGCCGCACACGGGGCACCGTCGCCACAGCCCGAGCCGATGCAGCCCTCGATGTCGACGGAGCAGTCCTTCGTGCACGACAGCGATCCGCCTTCAAAGCCGAGCGTCGTGCAGTCGTCGGTGCCGAAGTCGAGGTCGTCGCAGGCTTCGGCCCCGGTGCGCACGCCGTCACCGCAGGTGTTGCAGTTGGAGGCATCGAGCGTGCAGTCGGACGCGCATGCGAGCGTGCCCTCGGCTTCGCCCTCGCTTTGGCACGTGGCTCCGCGCAGGTCTTCGCCATCGCAGGCCTCGTCCCCGCTGGCGACGTCGTCTCCGCAGGTCGAGCACTGGCTTGTGTCGAAGGAGCAGTCGTTGTTGCAGATCAGCGCTCCGGTTTCGAAGCCCAGCGACTGACACGTCGCACCATTGAGATCTGCGCTGTCGCAGTCTTCTCCGGGCTCCAGCAGGGCGTTGCCGCACTGGCTGCACTCGGTCAGGTCGATGACACAGCCGTCGAGGCAGGTGAGGGTGCCGCCCTCGAAACCGATGTCTTCGCAGCTACGGTCTCCGACGTTGTCCCCGTCGCAGGCCTCGGGCGGGGTGATCACACCATCGCCGCACGCGGAGCACTGGGAGTACTCGATGCGACAGTCGGCGGTGCAGCCGAGCGCTTCGGTGGGTTCCCCGAGTCCGACGTCCGCACAGGTGTTGTCGTTGGGGAACGCTGCACCGTCACACTCTTCGTCCGCGTCGAGAACCCCGTCACCGCATTGCGTGCACAGGCTGACGTCGAGGGTGCAGTCGCTGTTGCAGCGCAGTGGACCGCTGGCGAAGCCTTCTCCTTGGCAGGTGCGCTCGCCCAGGTCGGCACTGTCACAGGCCTCGGTGTCCTCGCGCACGCCGTCACCGCAGACCGCCGGGTCGGGTGGTGCACCGGTCTCGCCTCCGCTGTCGGTGTCGCCGTCGGGGGGCAGGCAGCGGTTGGCCAGGCCTCCCGGTGCGAACTCTCCGTAGCGTCGCCCCGAGGCACAGGTCTCGTCTGGAAAGCTACAGTGCCCGGTCGCCTCGCAGGTGCCGGTCTGGTTTCCGTTCGAGCACGCGGAGTCGTCCAGGCACTTGAAGGAGCCCGGGCTCGTGCAAGCGGGAAGTGCCAACGCGAGTGCAAACAGCCACAGCCTCCTGATCATGTGAACCAGGATGCCATGAGGCCGGCCCTGGGGATCGATTGCGGGGATTCCCCCGGTGGGATAGGGTAGGTCCATGCGGATGGGAAGGGCGCGGGGGCGCTTTGTTTGGGTCGGTGTGCTTGCGATCGCCGGTTGTGGCGGTGCGTCGGCACCCGAAGACACCGGCGCCGCCAGCGGTAGCGGGCTCACCGGGATTACAGGCAGCGCGACCGATGGAGGGTCGAGCGGCGGCCAATCCGACAGTGACTCCGACAGTCAGTCGGGTGGGACGACCACCGCGACGCCGACCTCGGGCGGCACCTCGGCGGGCACCTCGGGTGACGACGACGACGGGCCCAAGTTCGACTTGCCCAACCCCGATGGCGGGAGTGCCTGCGGTGGTGGAGGCAAGGGCGGAGGCGGTTCCGAAACCTTCTCGTACATCTGGATCGCCAACAGCTCCCAGAGCACGGTGTCCAAGATCAACACCCAGACGATGGTCGAAGAGGGTCGGTACCTCACCCGCTCCGACAGCGCCGGCTCACCGTCGCGAACCTCGGTCAACCTCAACGGCAACATGGCCGTCGCCAACCGCTTGGGTGGCATCACCGCGTTCTGGGCCAACCCCGACGACTGCGACCCGATGGCCAACGGCGTCCCCGGTCTGCAAACGTCGGCGAACGGTGGCGACATCTTGCCGTGGGGCGAGGACGATTGCTTGCGCTGGTCCACACCGATCAACGCCACGTCCAACCGCCCGGCCGCGTGGGCGCCCGGTGTGTGGAGCGACAGCGAATGCCGCTACGTGAACAACAAGTTCTGGACGGCAGCCCGTGGCGGTGACGATCCCGGAACACGCGTGATGTTGCTCGACGGCGAGACCGGCGTGGTCGAGCAAACCATCGCCATTCCCGAGTTCACCAACATCACCTACGGCGGGGCCGTCGACGGCGACGGCAACTTCTGGGGGCACCAAAGCGGTGGCAGCCAGCTGTTCTTCGTCGACCGCGAAACGTTCCAGTATCAGATCTACACCGGGCCCGGAGACAGCTACGGCATTGCCGTCGACGACAATGGCTTCCCGTGGACCTGCTACTCGGGCGTGCACCGCCTCAACCCCGCCACGGGCGTTTGGGATCACAACAACACGATCAACAGCTCCTACGGCGGCTGCATGAGCGATGGCAACGGCACGATGTGGCTCTCGCACGACCCGTTGCTCGGCATCGACATCGACACGATGCAGCTCGTGCAGAGCATCGACATCCCGCAGGACATTCACGGCGTCAGCATCGACTTCGACGGCTACGTATGGGGCGTGCCCATCGTGGGCAGCGTCGCGTACCGCATCGACCCGGACACGCAGACCATCGACACCTTCGAGGGGTTGGTCGGCGCCTATACGTACAGCGACATGACCGGCTTCGCCCTGGCCAACGCCGGGACACCTTCGGGCTGATCACGCCGCGGTTGCACCTAGGAAGAGCCCAAAAAGCTCCGAATCCGCGTCTAGAGCGCGGTTTCGGAGCATTTTTTTCGATGGGGTTCGGAAGCCACAGCCTTCGCGGTGTCCCATACTACACACCATGCGAGGACATTGGAGTACCCCCCGCACCGTGGCTGCACTCATGGCGGTCACCCTCGGTTTGGCCGCGGCCCCTGCGTCTGCAGCCGCCCCCGCACCCATGGCAGCCGAGTCTGCCGAAGGCGCCAAACAAGTCGCCAACGTCAAGATCGAGATCCGCCAAGAGAGCGGCAAGGTCATCAAGGGTTCGACCGAGCTCGAGTGGAACGAAGACGGCAGCCTTTCGATCGAGCAGGACGGCACCAAACACAAGGTGAAGCTCCGGGTCGAACGTGAAGGCAAGAGCAAGAAGCTCAACGTCACCGTCGCGTACACCCGTGGCGGCGAGGACATCATCGCCCCCTACGCTTTCGACACCAAGGTGAAGAAGCGCGAGGTCGTGCGCATCGAGGGCAACCTGGCCCTTGCGGTCACGGTCATTCCCAAGAAGGTCACGCCCAAGAAAGACAAGGGCGAGGACAAGCCCAAGCTGGACATCAGCGGCGATCCCGACGACCCGCTCGCGGGTCTGGAGTAGGGCCTCACGCCGGGGGCCGGCCGGGTTTCTCCAGGGCCTCACGTTGGGCCGGCCGGGTTTCTCCAGGGGGGCCCCTTTGGGGCGAGGCCCCCCCTCCGAAACCCTCGGTCGGTGGGGCTTTGTTCGGCCCATTTCTATCTTTTACGCTGCGCGTCCCTGCAGGACGCTTCGCTTTGTTGCTGAGAGGGTTGTGGGGCCCTTTGGGGCGAGGCCCCCCTCCGAAACCCTCGGTCGGTGGGCTTTGTTCGGCCCGGTTCTATCTTTTGCGCTGCGCGTCCCTGCGGGACGCTTCGCTTTGTTGCTGAGGGGGGTTCCGGGGCCCCTTGGGGCGGGCCCCCCTCGATCGCCGAGACGTGCTCAGGCGAGTTGCCACCAAGCACCCGGCCGGGCACCAGATTTCCCTGGTGACCGGCCGATGTCTTCGCTCCGTTGAGCCGAGCGCCTAGCCGGGATCAGGCTCTTGGTCGCCGTCCGGCTCATCGCCCCCATCCGGCTCGTCGCCGCCGTCCGGCTCGTCGCCCCCATCCGGCTCGCCGTCGTTCTCTGGCTCGCCGTCGTCCTCAGGTTCCTCTGGCAATGGCTCGCTGACGGTCGCGATGACGTCGATGACGGGTCGCATCATCCAGCCGTTGCCCGGAGTGTGGTGGACCGACTCGCCCGCGTCGAAGTCCAGCGTGATGCTGGTCAGCATGCCTTCGGTGAGCTCGAAGCCATGGTTCAGCTTGATGCCGCTCTGCGTCCCGGACGGAATCGTCAAGGGGAAGGTCTCACCGTCGACCACCACGCTGGCTTCCACCAACATCAGCCGGATCTGCCCGTACTGGCCCGGTGGCAAGACCGCGAGACCGAGCTCGTCGGTCACGCCATCCTGCAGGGTGAGGAGGTCGAACGTGGCCTCGCCTTCGACGACGCTCTGCCAGGCACCGTCCTCACAGCCGCCCTCGTCGGCATCGTCGTCGCCGTCGCCCTCGTCGGCATCGTCATCTCCGCCGCCGTCGCCGTCGCCCTCGTCGGCATCGTCATCTCCGCCGCCGTCACCACCGGGAAGTCCATCCGGAGGGCCGCCCCCCGGACCACCACCTTGTCCACCACCGGGCTCCTCGCCGTCCGGTGAGGCGTCCTCGCCCGGCTCCTCTTCTTCTTCGGGTTCCTCTCCGTCGTCCTCTGGCTCGTCTTCACCCCCCTCGGGTTCCTCCGCGTCGCCGTCGTCGTCGAGCACGTCGCAGTACTGCACGCGGACCTCGGAGATCGTGACGAAGACGCTGTCGACATCCAGCGGTGCGTCCGTCAGCAGGACTTGAAGCTGCGGTGCGCGCGGCTCGGCGTCGCCATCATCCCCCTCTGCGGGCGCACCATCGTCCGGTTCTTCATCGCCATCGCCGTCGCAGCTGTCTTCACAGCCCGCATCTCCCGTCGAGCCCCAATCATCGGAATCATCGGCATCGTCGGTGGCCCCTGGCGCGTCCTCGTCCGCCTCATTCCCGGATCGGATGGGCGAGTCGGCCACATCGTCACACGCGACAGCGGCAGAAGCGGAGAACAGGGCCAGCGCGGCGTAGAGCGGAAGACGATTTGTTTTCATGATGCGACCACGTTCTCGCGGTGGACCTCCGACATCGGGACGACGCACGGCACCACCGCTTCGAGACGGGACCATCGGCACCGAGCCGGGCCCCTTGAGCCCCTGATGGCCCGAAACCGGGTTCCCAAACGGGTCGAACGGTGCGCTCCGAGCGAACGGGGTCTGCGGCGCAGCACCCTTTGTGGGCCACGGCGGTTGAGCGCGAGCTCGGGAACACGAGAGAGTGATCGTGAACCGCTCCCACGGTCTTCTCTCGAGTCGTGCATTCCTTGGGAATCCTGGGGCGGGAGATGCCCTGGGCTTGGCCGCACTGCTCGTCTCGTCGGTTTCGCTGTTCGGCTGCTTGCCTGTCGAGCTCGCCCGAGAGAGGGCGAGCGACGGGATGACGTCGACCTCGGGGAGCGCGGATGAAACCTCCTCGAGCACCGCGCCCGAAGAGCTCGAGTCCTCGAGCAGCGGCGAGCCGCTCGACCCCGGTTTCGTACCCGACGCTCGGTGGGAGAGGCACGAGGTTCGCTTTCCGAGCTACCTCGTCCCCGACGCGCAGACGACCTACGCCTGCGCGAGCACGAGCTTCACCTTGAGCGAACTCGAGCACATCGTCGCGTTCGAACCGGCTGTCGATACACCCGGCGTCGTACACCACATGATCCTCGGAGTCGCCCCAGAGCCAGTGGACGGGGTTGTGCCTTGCTATCCGTCGGCACCGGGCGTGACCATGTACTGGGGTTGGGCCCCTGGCATTCAACCTCTCGAGCTGCCCGCAGAAGCCGGCATGCTGATCGGCGACCAGCCAGGAGGGGTCGTCCACTTCGTCCTCCAGATTCACTACGAGAATTCTTCCGGTCATGCGGGGCTCGTCGATCGGACGGGTATCAACGTCTACACGACAGCTGACCTCCGTCCGCACGAGGCCGGGGTCTTGTCGGTCGGTGACGTCGCCGGGCTCGCCATTCCTGCCGGATACGATGCCTTCGAAACGATTCACGACTGCCCCGCGGATTTCACCCAAGCGCTCCTCAGCGAGCCCATCCACGTGTACGGGAGCTGGCTGCACGCGCACCGTCTCGGCAAGACCTTGTGGACGGAGCAACTCCGGGACGGAGCGCTCATCGGCGAAGTCGGCAGGAACGACCCCTACGACTTCGGAACTCAGTACGTACAGCCGATCGACGCTCTGATCGAGCCCGGCGACCAGCTCGTCACACGCTGCGTCTACGACTCTTCGGACCGCACCGAACCGACGCTCGGGGGTGAAGGAAGCGACGACGAGATGTGCTTGAACTTCCTATTTCACTACCCGGCGTTGCCGTTCTCGGTCCACTGCAACACATGAACACACCGTTGGAATCGAAGGCCTTGGCGCTGTCAGAGAGTCGGATGCTCGGACGCCTCTCGACTCGGCTCACGATCGCGCTGCTCACGACCGTCCTCGGCTGCGGCACGGGGTCGCCAGCCGACACGCAGGGTGAGGTTTCGTCCGGAACAGACACACCTGGGACCACGAAGGACGACGCGGCCGAAGACGAGTCGGGCGCTCCGGGCGACGGGACACACGGCGAAGCGGAGGGGGAGTGCGAGCCGAGCGAGCAGAGCATTCGCGAGACGATCATCGAGCCCGCGTGCGCGACCATGGAATGCCACGACGCATCCGCCGCTGGAGGTTTGGATTTGACGGTGCCGGACCTTGCCACATCGATGGCGGGCACGCTCTCGGGGACCTGCGATGGGGAGGTCTTGCTGGTCGCGGGCGATCCGATGTCCTCCTTCTTCTTCGACAAGTTGCAGGCCGAGCCCGCATGCGGCGTATCCATGCCCGTGGGACAGATGCTGACCTCCACCGAGATCGCTTGCATCGCCGAGTGGATCGAACAGACCACGAGTTCGTGCGAGACGTGTGGAGAAGAGACATGCGTGGACCTCGATGCATCTCCGCTTCACTGCGGTGCGTGCGGCAGCCCTTGCCCCGATGGCATCGCGTGCATCGAGGGACGGTGCGCGTGCCCTGTGGGGACCGAACAATGCGGAGGCGACTGCATCGACACCAACTCGGATCCCGCTCACTGTGGCGGTTGTGAACGGCCATGCGGCGACGGCCTGTTCTGCTTTGAGGGCGGCTGCGCGGATGACTGCGGCTCGTTGACCGAGTGCACGGGCGCCTGTGTCGACACCGAGACGAATCCACTGCATTGCGGTGGGTGTGAAGCGGCTTGCGCCGACGCCGAGGTATGCCTGGGCGGGAGTTGTGGCTGCGATGCGCCCCCAACCTCCTACGCAAGCGATGTCGAGCCCTTCATCGTGGCGGAGTGTGCAACGAACGGGTGTCATCGCCCGATGGGGCCCAACCCCGGCTCCGAGGGCCTCAACCTTGCGACGGGAGCCGGGTACGCGGCGCTCGTGGGCGTGCCGGCGGTCCAGTGCGCAGACCGCCTCTTGGTTGATCCCGGATCCCCCGCCAGCAGCTACCTCAACGACAAGGTCTTGGGCATCAATCTGTGCCACGGCACGGTCATGCCAAAGTCCGGACCGGGCCTCACCGCGACACAGTTGCAGACGCTATCCGACTGGATCTGTAGCGGCGCCGCGCCCTGACCCGGGTTCGAGGCCGGGCTGACGCGCGAGTGACTGCGCTCTGACCATCGCGTTGATGCGCAACGAACAACTCGTTGCGTCGCTGCTGGGTCTTTGTGTGAGGCCTCACTCGGCGTAGGTGACGGTGAGGCTGGAGACGCGGTAGCTGTTGATGCCGTGGTTGTGCACGTGGATGTGCACGGGGGTGCCTTCGGGGGCGTCGAGGGTGGAGACCCATTGGGGGCCGATGAAGCTGGCTTCGGTGGGGATGTCGATGGTGGTCTCGAAAACGATCTCGGTGCCGATCGCGATGCCCACGTGGGCTTGGGCGTCGGGGTCGGTCGAGGTGAGGTTCTCGTGCAGGAGCAGGAAGTCGAGCGTGTCGCCTATGCGGATCGGGGCCAAGATGGGTTGCGAGAACGCGCCGTAGTTGCACAGGTCGGTCTCGATTTCGAAGAAGCCATCTTCGAGGCCGTAGCCGAACTCGCACTGGACGTCGGCGGGCCGTCCGTCAAACGGGTCCTCGGCGCGGGTCGTCTTTTCGAAGGCGGCGAGGTCGATGAGGGGATGGGTGCCCTCGAGTTCGATCGGGGTGCCCGTCGACGTGGAGGCGGTGCTCGTCGACCCGCCAGACGCCGCCGACTCATTGGCCGGAGGTGAGTCGGTGTCGCACCCGAATACGAGCATCGCCAACGCTGCGGGCACGACTCGCACGAATGACATCGGCCGGAGTGTGGCACAGAGGGCCGCTGGATGCCCGAATGCAGTACAGTGCGCGCACTGGATGGGGAAGAGCATGATGCGCAAGATTTGCTGGACTGAACGATCGATGGTGCTGGCAGCCGTGCTCTCCATGAGTGCGGCCGGGTGCGGTGGGGACGACGACGGTGCGCCCAGCATCGAGCAGGAGTCCGCAACCTCGAGTGCCAGCGAAGGCGATGGGTCGAGCGGCGATGTGCCGAGCACCGAGACCGAGGGGGCAGACGACAGCACCGGCGGCTCCGTGCCCGAGGACGCGCCCACGTGGCACGCCGACATCGCGCCCATCGTTTCGCAGAGCTGCTCGGGCTGTCACACCGACGGTGGCATTGCCCCGTATGTCTTCAGTGACTACGAGAGCACCGCGCCACTGGCTCAAGCATTGGCGGCCGCGGTGGAGTCCGGGAGCATGCCGCCGTGGGGCGCAGCGATCACCGACGACTGCACGCCGCCGCTGGGTTTCAAGGACGACATCTCGCTGAGCCCCGAGCAGATCGCGTTGTTCCGGGCGTGGTCCGATGCAGGCGCTCCCGAAGGCGACCCCGAGCTGGCGGCTGAGCTTCCGCCTCCGCCGGACACGCAGCTCGACCCGGTCGACACCGTGCTGCAGATGGATGCCTCGGTCACGATCGACGGCACCTCGGATCAGTTCCTCTGCTTCAGCTTGGATCCTGGGGTGGACGAGGATCGCTACTTCAACGGCATGCAGATCGTCCCGGGCAACGACAAGATCGTGCACCACGTGCTCGTCTTCCTCGATGAGACGGGGGACAGCGCGGAGCAAGCCGGACCCGATGGGTCGTTCCCGTGCAGTGGCGGTGGGCTGGAAGGCACGCTGCTGGGCGCGTGGGCGCCGGGTACCGTGCCGATGAGGACGCCCGAAGACGTGGGCATGCGTGTCACCGCCGGTTCGCGCGTCGTGCTCAACGTGCACTACCACCCCACCGGCCTGGGGCCCGAGGTCGACGACTCCACCCGCGTGGAGCTCGACTGGATGGACGAGCAACCAACGTGGCGCGGCGAGATGGCCCTGGTCGGCAACTCGGACGACCCCGGTGAGTTGCTGCCCAACGAAGGCGACGCTGGCGGCACGCCCGAGTTCCTCATCCCCGCGGGCGCTGAGGGCCACCTCGAAGAGATGGTGTTCGAGATCCCCGACGACGTTCCGCAGCTGCGGGTGTGGTCGGTCGGCTCTCACATGCACTACGTCGGCACGGGGATGCAGATCCGCTTCCAAGGCGATGGCTACGACGACTGCATGCTCGACACGCCCAACTACAGCTTCGAGTGGCAGCGCCTGTACAGCTACGACGCTCCGCTCGATCAGATGCCGCTGGCGTACGGTGGCGACAACATCTACCTGCGTTGCGAGTACGACAACTCGATGAACAACCCCTACGTGGTCGAGGCTCTGCAAGAGCAGGGGCTCGATGCGCCGGTCGACGTGGTGCTGGGCGACGAGACGCTCGACGAAATGTGCCTCGGGGTGTTCGGCATCGCCGTACCGTCGGTGTTGTAGCCCGGCCGAGCGGGGCATCCTTCGCGCGAGTCTGACGTCGCGTCACGGGGGCCCGCATCGGGACGAACGTCGTTGCTGAACTCGGGGTGTGCGTTGCTTATAGAGCCTGCACATGCCTCGCGTTCAGCAGCGCTCATGGTTGTTGTTGTCGGTCGCGGCGGGACTGGTCGGATGCTCCGATCCCTGCCTCGATGACGGCCTCTTTCAGGATGATCCCGCGGGGTGCCCCGCTGCCAGCGCGTCCGACTCCGAGACGGACACCACGACCGACACCGACGGCGATGCTTGCCAAAACGGGATGGCGGACGGCAACGAGTCCGACGTGGACTGCGGTGGGGTCTGTGCCGCCAAGTGCGAGGTTGGCCAGGGCTGTGGGGACGGGGACGACTGCGAAACCGCGCTCTGCGACGACGGCGTTTGCGTACCTCCCGCGAGCTGCGACGACGGTACGAAGGACCCTGAAGAGACCGATGAGGACTGCGGTGGGGTGTGTGGAGCTACCTGTCCGATCGACGCCCAGTGCGAGGACTTCAACGACTGCGAGACCTACGTCTGCGACCTGGACGCTGGGTTGTGTGCAGGCCCGGCTTGCGACGATGGAGCCCCCAACGGCGAGGAAACGGACGTCGACTGTGGCGGCCCGGAGTGTGACCCCTGCGAAAACGGAGGCCAATGCGAGCAGGACTCCGACTGCGTGTCGGAGGTGTGTGACCCTGCGGCCCGCACCTGCGTCGCCCCCACGTGCACCAACGGTGAGCTCGATGGAGAGGAGACCGATGTGGATTGCGGCGGACCCGACTGTGCCCCGTGCGCGGGCGGGGAAACGTGCGAGGTCGGTCGTGACTGCATCTCCGAGGTGTGCGACGGCAACACCTGCGCCGACGCGACCTGTGCAGACGGTGTGCAGAACCAAGGCGAGACGGATGTGGACTGTGGGGGTCCGAACTGCGAGCCCTGCAACGCGGGCGAGGGCTGTGAAGTCCCCAGCGACTGTGTGACGGAGCTCTGCGACCCGGTGCATGGGGTCTGCGAAGAGGAGCACTGCACCAACGGTGTCGTCGACGAAGACGAGACCGACGTGGACTGTGGCGGCAGCGTATGCGCGCCCTGTGACGACGGCGAGGGGTGCAACATGGGCACGGACTGCGCCTCGGCGAGCTGCTCGGGGGGCGAGTGCACCTCGGTCAGCTGCATCGACGGAGTCCGCAACGGCAACGAATCCGACGTGGACTGCGGGGGCGACGTGTGTGACCCCTGCGACGACGGTGACGACTGTTTGCTCGACACGGACTGCCTCTCCATCGTCTGCCTTGCAGGCGAGTGTCAGCCGCCCGCCTGCGACGATGGTGTGCGCAACGGCGACGAGACCGATACCGACTGCGGTGGTGCTTGCGGGGCCACCTGCGAGACCGGGGAGACATGCGGCGACGGGGATGACTGCATCTCCGCGGTGTGTGACCCCGAGTCGATGAGCTGCGCCGCCGCGACGTGCGACGACGGGACTCGCAACGGTGACGAGACCGACGTGGACTGCGGGGGCCCCGAGTGCGACGCCTGCGAAGCGCCCGGCATGTGCAACGTTCCCGAGGACTGCGTGTCCGTGGTCTGCACCAAGGGCATGTGCACCCCCGCGGAGTGCGATGACGGTGTCCGCAACGGAGACGAGACCGATGTGGACTGCGGGGGCGACGTGTGTGCGTCCTGCGACGACGGCGAGTCGTGCCTCGAGGCAGATGACTGCACGAGCTTGGTCTGCACGGACGACGTCTGTGTGGCCGCGACCTGCGACGATGGCGTGCAGAACCAAGACGAAACGGACGCCGATTGCGGCGGAGACGTCTGCGACGCCTGCGATGACGGTGAAGGCTGCGAAGACGACGGAGACTGTGTCTCCAACGTGTGCAACACCGACACATCGACCTGTGAGGCCCCAACCTGCGACGACGGGGTGCTCAACGGCACGGAGACCGACCTCGACTGTGGCGGCGACTCCTGCTCGGGTTGCGAGACCGACGAAGACTGTCTCGTCGATGGCGACTGCCTGTCGCTCGTGTGCAACGACGTCAGCAACACCTGTGATGCTCCGACGTGCAGCGACGGGGCGCAGAACCAAGACGAGACCGACGTGGACTGCGGGGGCGACGTTTGTGGCCCGTGTGACGATGGCGAGTCTTGCGTGGATGCCGACGACTGCGTGTCGATGGTGTGCCTGGGGGCCGTGTGCCAAGCGTCGGCCTGTGACGACGGCGTCACCAACGGCGACGAAACCGACCAGGATTGCGGTGGCAGCTGCCAACCGTGTGACGATGGCGAAAGCTGCCTGGTCGACGGCGACTGCACGTCGATGATCTGCGGCAGCGAGACCGATACCTGTACGCCTCCTGCGTGCGACGACGGCGTGCTCAATGGAGACGAGACCGGCCTCGACTGTGGCGGTAGCTGCGGTTCGACCTGCGACACGGGCGAAGGCTGCGACGATGGCGACGACTGTGTCTCCGCAGGCTGCGACGGCGGTTCGTGCAACGCACCGCTGAGCGTGGTCATCACACCCAACGCATGTGCCGACGCGGCAGGAGGCCCGGTCTCCTACACCGCGGTGGCTTCGGGTGGAACCGGGGGGCCCTACACCTACGCTTGGTCGCCCGATGATGCGGCCATCGACCCCGTCGACCAGGCGACCACGACCATCACCCCCATCGAGTACGCGTCCTACACGGTCACCGCCAACGACGGTGTGAACGACGCAACCGCGGTCGGGGTGGTGGTGCTGAGCAACCAGGCGTTCAACCTGCAGAACAACTGCAACCTCTACACTGGACTCGGTCTGCAGCCGCCCAACGACGCGACGATCACCTACTCGGCGGGTGGCACGGTCGCCACGGAGCAGGGCAACAACGACATCGGCCTGCACCTGTGCGAGGAGGTGGCGTTCACCAACGTGCGTCTCACTGGCTCCGCGGTCGTGTCGACGAGCAGCGACGACGACTGGTTCGGATACATCTGGGGGGCGCAGGATGCTTCGAACTTCTACATCCTGAGCTGGAAGCAGAACCCGCAGGACTTCTTCAGTTGTTCGACCGGGGATTCGCCCGAAGGCATCATCGTCAAGCGCGTGTTTGCGCCCTCGTTCAACGACCTCACGGGCGCCGACCTCTACTGTGCCAACGACACCGCGCAGTCCGAGTTGCTGCTCGGCGTGACGGAGGCCCTCTCGGACGGCTGGGAGGACAACACCAACTACACGATCGAGATCGAGTACCGCCCGACCGGGAGCGACATCGTCGTCACGAACGACGACACGAGCACCGACATCGCGACGTTCTCGGTCAGCGACACCACCTACACGTCGGGATACTTCGGGTCCCACACGCTCTCACAGGAGCAGGTGTCGGTCGGTCCGCTGTTCGGCGCATGCCTGTAGATGCAGCGGGCGGGTCGGGCGCGAAACCGAGCGGGGGGTGTACTACCGGGACACCCTCCGCGACCAAGAGCAAGTACCATGTGTGCATGCGATCGGCTCACCCTCCAGCGAGACCCCATGGCGAGTTGCGGGAAGTCTTTCCCGACGTCTTCTTCGTGAACGGCTCCATCGATCTCGGGCCGCTTCGGATCAGCCGGACGATGACCGTCGTCCGGGTCGAGGAGCGGCTGGTCGTCATCAACAGCCTCCGGTTGAATGACGAGGGCTTCGCGGCGCTCGACGCCCTGGGCACCGTGACCGACGTCATCCGCCTGGGGGGTCTTCATGGCTGCGACGACCCGTTCTACAAGGAGCGCTACGGGGCAAAGACTTGGGCCATCGAGGGGCAACGCTACTTCGAAGGTCTCGACCCCACGGTGGCCGAGACCTACTTCGAGGCCGACGGGTCGCTGAGTGCGGCGAGCGAGCTGCCGGTTCCGGGCGCATCGCTGTACGTGTTTTCGACCGCCGCCCCCGAGGCGATTCTTCGCCTGCCCGCCGGAGGCGGAACGCTGGTCTCCGCCGACTCGATGCACAACTGGCATGCGGACGAGTTGTTCAACGAGCCCGCCAAGGCTGCGATGGAGGAGGCGGGCATGCTCCGCCCTCACCGACTCGGCGGTGCATGGCTGGCCGGGCTGCAGCCCGAGCCGACCGAGATCTCCGGAATCCTCGAGCTCGACTTCGACAACGTGTTGCCTGGTCATGGGCAACCGGTGCTCGGTGAGGCGAAAGCCAAGTACCGGCCACACATCGAGGAGTACGTTGCCGCGCGGGCGGCAAACTGAGTTCGGCTCCGGGTGCGGGAACACGCCTGGCCGTTGCGCGCAATCGGCGTAAGCCGCCCTGGCCCGGGTGCGTGCTACTCGCAAGGCGGTCATGGGTCTCGCGGTGAATCATCGTCTTTGGGGCTGCGTGCTCTGCATGTCGGTCGGTGTCTTGGCATGCGGCGACACTTCGGAGGGAGGACCCGAAGGGTCCAGCACCGGGAGTTCGGCAGGCGAGACGAACGACAGCGGTGGATCGTCAGGGCCTGCCGAAGCCACGTCCGAGGGGGACGTTTCGTCCGCGGGCGGGAGCTCGACGGGGACGGAGGGCGGTGAGACCGGCGAGTCCCCTCCGGTCGATTGGGAGCTCGACGACGGCCACTTCTATCCCGCCGTGATGCCGCCCGTCGCGATCTACCCGCGTGGCGACGACGAGGTCGAGTCCTGGGCACGCCACCGATGGGCGCACCCCGACATCGAGTACCGGATCCCCGCGGCGGTGGTTCAAGGAGGCGCGTGGCCGTTCTTGTACGAGTTGGTCGATGGTCCCGAAGGCGCGCGTGTGGGCGCGACGCTGCAGTGGGAAGACGACCGCATGGTCGCGGACGACGACTACGGCGTGCTTCGCTGGACGCCCAGCGCGGCCGACGAAGGGCAGACGTTCGACTTTCACGTGCGTGTCACCGACCAAGAAGGCACCACGGTGGACGTGCAATGGACGACGACCGTGGACAGCACACGCTTCGTGTTCGTGTCGCCCGAGGGCAGCGACGACGCTCTGGGCACGATCGACGATCCGCTGGAGACCGCGTCCGGGTGGTACCTCGACGACCCCGGAGACGACTCGTATCTCGGTCGGTTGGTCTACTTTCGCGGTGGCCAGTACGCGCCCACCGGGTCACCCACCAACAACGACAACTTCCGGATGGAATCCGACCGCAAGCCCATGACGATCATGGGCGTGCCGGGCGAAGAGGTGGTGTTCGACTCCACGCTGGCCAGTTGGACGTTCTGGGAGGGCAGCAACGATGTCTTCATCGCGGGCATTCACTTCGCGGGCAGCAAGATCGAGCAACCCGACGGCTCCCCGATTCGCAACGCCCGGAACATCGCGTTCTACGGCACGGCAAACCACGACCGCGTCACCTTCTTCGAAAACACGGCCAGCGACATTCAGCCGGGCAACCCCGTCGACGACATGGTCGGCAACGACAACCCCGCCTTCGTGTGGCGTCCGAACAGCGCCCCCAACATGGGGCACCACTGGTCGTTCGTGCGCAATGACTTCGACACCGCAGGGCCGCGGACCAGCAACGGGCCGTCCTGCGTTTCGTTGTCCAACGTGTCGTACGTGGTCTACGAACTCAACACCGTGTCGCTGTGGTCCGGCACGGGCACGTTCTTCGACAAGTCGAACAACGACCACCTCACCCAGCGCAACAACGACCTGTGGCACGTCAGCGGCCCCGACACATCGCTGGGCCATGCCCTCGGTGCGGGCATGAGCGACAGCTACGACCCTGCGCACGATCCGGGGTTCATCGAGACCTGCTGGAACCGCATTCGCACCCCCGACATGGGAGTGCAAAGCGCGGCGATCGAGTTCGGCGGCTCCATTCCCGACCCAGGCGGTGAGGTGTGGGCGTACCGCAACTCGGTGCAGGGCAACGTGCAGGTCACCGCGGTGGACAACTACTCGGTCGTGGCCGACAAGAACGTGCTGCAGGGCGGGTACCTACGAGACGCGCAGCAGGTGTTCGACGCGGGAGATAACATCGTCGAGTCCGACTTCGCCGCGGTCGTCTTCGACGACAACACGGGATGGCGTGCCGACGCGGACGGCACCCACGGCGCCGACGTACGCTGAGCCGCACACGCGCTCACGCGCGCCTCGTCTCGGGGCGCGGGCGCGTCAGCCCGGTACGGCTGGAATGTATGCGAGCGTCTCGCGACTCCGGCCTACCGTTTGAGCAGACGGGGTCGACGGGACGTAGCGCGGGGCCGTCTTCGGCTCAGGGCAGGGGCGCGAGTCGGCCTCGAACTCGCCACGGACACGCCAACCCACCGGTCTGTCCAACACGCGAGGGATGATGCTCTGGGTCTTTCGGCGGCGAGCCCTGGTGGGTTGGGCTCGGGCTCGTTCTCGGGACACCGACTTGGCAATCGACAGCAAGTCGCCCAGCGCAGTTCCCAGCGCCAACACCTTAACTCCAGGCACCTCGACGTGCGCACCGGGCTTCGAGACCACCACGCAGCGCGCGGCTCCGGGGGCCCTCGAAAGCAGATGCACATCGGAATGGGACAGCCCCTCGACGCCATGCACCAGCACCAAGCGAGTGGGGGCTTGCGCCAGCTGACACACCGCGTGCGCGAGGGTGGTGACCACCTCCACCTCGTGTCCGCTGCTCCGCAACGCGGCGAGGAGAGACATGTCGGCGGTTCCCATGCGGTCGAGCACGAGCACGGGGATTCGCGGCTCCGGTGGCACCAACCCGATGACCGTCGTTCGCCGTCTATCCACGGGGCGTCTGTCTTTGGTCGTCCGCACGACTCTTCGTTGTGCACGTGGTGTGCCGAGCTGCCGACCCTCACGACTCCAGGCCTGCGCATCGGCGCGCGTCTCAGCTTGGGACACCTCTGTCTCCGCACTGTTCCACGGTCGAGACAGACATACAGCCAGCCGCATTGGGCCGTGTGTCGGAGCTGCTGCTACCCTGCGAGCCGGCGCTGGCGTGTGCTGAGGCTGCGGCCAGTTGTTGCGAGTCCTACACAACGGCATCCGATTACGGTGGTTTTTAGCTAACAATACTGTAGGCTAAATCCAACGAAAATGCCATCCTGGTCTTCGATTCATACGAGCGATTCTGAGCGTTCGAACCGACCGTCCCATCTCGCCTGGGTTGTGTCGCTGTTCCTCGGCTGTGGTCCGAGCGCCAACGGTGGCGCGACGTCTGGAGGGACCAGCACGAGCGGGGCTGCGACGACGGGCGGTGTTACGAGCTCGGTCGGGGATGACTCTACGGGACAGTCCACCGGGGCGCTTCCACCGGGCTCGTCGACGAGCGCCACGACCTCCGAAACCTCCACCAGCGGAGGCCTCGACCACTGCGACTCCGGCGAGAGTGGCGAAGCGCCCGTAGACCTCGGTGAGTGCGATCCAGCTCAGAGCAGTGCTTCCGGGCAGCTCCGCATCGAACGGGTCGAAGCAACCTACAGGACGATCGACATCGACGCGTCCTGCGAGGTGTTGCACGTCGAGAGCCGAGACCCGGCACACACCGTCGTGGAGTTCTCGTGTCCTGCCGAACGCTACTTGCTCGACGTGCACGCGGACCCTGCCATCACGCTTGCCCCCGACTTCGCGGTTGGATCGACGCTCCTGCTTCGCGTGTTCCGGGAGGGGTACCTCGACAGCACGCCGCCGACCCATATCGCGGTCCGGAACGGTGCTGGAGATCTTCTCCTGGCCTACAGCAACCACCTTCCGGTGCCGGAGTCGGTCGATCCGAACTACCTCGACTGGTTTGCGCCGCTGACGTTCTCGGAGGTCGACCTCGGCTGCGACTCGACGGAGCCCCCAGATCCTCCGTGCACCTTCATCGTCGACCCGTGCCCCGCGGCGCGCGAGCTTCGAGGTCTCGAGTTCTCCGACGGTGTCGATGAGGTGGTCGTCAACGGAGCCAACAGCGGAGTCCTCGGCCCATTCGAGCTGCGGGGCTTCGCAACCCGCATCTACCCGGTCCCGGATGCGGAGTGCGGCGACCGCCCGTTCAGCGTTTCGAGTTGGGTGGCGTTTCGCGTCCCTTGAGGCCCGGTCTGGCGTGTCCCCGCATTCGGTTGCCGGTCGGAGGTGCTGCTACCCTGCGAGCCCGCGGTGCCGTCCCTCGTTTCAGCCTTGATCCTCGCTTCGATCGCGCCTGCGGTCGTGCAGTCGGCTGAAATCGAGGCCTCCGACCGTGTGGTCTTACTCCGGCCGAACGCGGAGGGGTTTGACGGGGAGGCGTGTCTCGACGCCATCGAAGCCCACGCGGGCGGATCGGGGCTGGAGTTCGAGCGCGCGGATGGCAAGGCACCGTCGCCGCTGACCGAGGCGCTGCAGCGGTCGCGCTCGACTCCGTTGCTCGCGGTGTTCTGGCTGGAAGCCGCAGACCGCAAGGTGGCGGTGTACCTGTACTCGCCGCGGACGCATGCGGTGTACGTGCGGGTGGTCGACCGTCCCGCGGGTGGCGACGCCGCGGTGTTGGAGGCGGTCGGCATCATCGCGGCATCCACCGCTGAAGCGCTGCGCTCGGGCGAGACGTTGGGCATGCGCAAGATCTCCGAGGCCGAGTGGGCTGCCCTGCAAGCCGAACCCGAGCCGGAGCCTGAACCGGAACCGGAGCCTGAACCGGAGCCCGAGCCTGAACCGGAACCCGAACCCGAACCGGAGTCCGAGCCTGACCCCGAGCGTGGTGTGTCGCTCGAGTTTGGCCTCGGCTATCGAGGCGGGTCGTTCAACTCGAACGCTCCGTGGCAACACGGCGTTGCGGGTCGGTTTGCCGCGGTGCTCGGACCCGGCGTTCTGTTGGGGCTTGGCTACGGCTGGCTCGCACCCGCGGACATCGCTACGGGAACCGTCCTACGCATGGCGCGGCACGAGCCGGAGCTGGGCGTGGGTTGGCGGTGGAGCCGAGGTCGGGTCGCCGTGGACATGTCGGGCCTGGTGTCGGTCGAGGTCGGCCGCTGGCGCGCGGATGGTCGCAGCTCCACCCGGACGCGCGCTCGGGTGGGTGCGGCGCTTCGTGGTGGCGTCGAGGTGGGCGCAGGTGTGTTCATCGAGGCGCGGCTCGCTGCTCGAGCGGCGCTCAACGCCTTCGACTTCGTGGTCTGTCAGAGCCCCGATGTGGACTGCACGGGTGAGGCGCGAGAGGTCGTCGCGTCGGGGTGGAGGGTTGCTCCGGATGCCACGGTGGGCGTTTCGTACCGGTTCTGAGAATTGATCACCCGGTTTCGGCGCGCGCGCACTCGAATGGGTGCGGGTGAACCTTGCACAGGGGTATGGCATACCTGAGTCGAGCGTGGGAAAGGACGGACGGGCGGAAGAGCGCGCGCTGGTCGAACGTGCCACGCGTGGAGATGCCGATGCCCGGCGAGTCCTGCTCCGAAAGGTGTTGCCCACGCTTCGCTCCGCGGCGATCTCGGTGCTCGGACCGGGCGCCGACGCCGAGGACGCGACCCAGCAGGCCGCGATCGACGTGCTGCGTGGCCTGCCCAGCTTTCGCGCGGAGGCCTCGTTGAACGCCTGGTGCCGAACGATCGGGGTGCGGGCCGCGTTGCGTCAGACCCGGGGGCGTCGCCCGATGGCGGCGGTCGAACCCGACGAGCTGCATGCCGCGGAGTCTGGGCCTCGGATGGCGGACAGCATCCCCGGCGAGCTGCGAGCCCACCTCGACGCAATTCCACCGCTGCAGCGCGAGGCGATCCTGCTGCGACACGGCATGGGCTACACGGTGCCCGAGATGGCCACGTTGCTCGAGACGTCGGTCAACACCGTGAAGAGCCGACTGCTCAAGGGTCGCAAGGCGCTCCGGGCTCGGATTCGACAGCAGGCGCTCGTGGCCGAGGCGAGGGCGAAAGGCTCGTCGTCATGACCGACCCGCGGCAGGACGAACGATGGCAGGCCTTGCAGGACGCGTTGGCGACCGAAGAGGCAGAGCGGGGCGACCTCGAGGTCGACGTGCGTGCCGAGCCGCAGTGGCGCGACGAGCTCGACTTCTACGACGCGTTGGCCGAACACGCGATGCAGGACGCGCTGCCTCGAGCCGAAGACGAGGCGATCATCGACGCCGCGCTCGAAGCGGTTCCGGTGGGTCGTCGTCCGTACGGCGTCATCGCGGTGGTGGTCGCGCTCGCGGCTGCCGCGGTGCTCTGGTTCGCCATGCCGCGTGGCGTCGAGCTGCGCGCCGCGGAGGGATCGTGGGCCACCGCGGCTGGCGACACCGTGGCCAGTGGCGACGCGCTTCCCACCACGACGTGGCTGAACGCGGGCAGCGACGCCTGCATGGAACACGGCGACGCTCGCCTGTGTGCGCGGGCAGGAGCCCGCCTGCGGGTTCGAGATGCACACGCGCACACGATCGAACTCGCCGAAGGAGCGGTCGAGGTCGCCTCGGGCGTGTGGTCCGTCGAAATGGCCGGGACCGAACATGTGCTCGAAGCCGGAGATGTGCTCACCGCAGAGGCCCGGCGCCTGGCGAGCAATGACCCGGTGCCACCGGTCGAGCTCGACGCCCCGCCTCCCGTCGCACCGCAGCCCGAAGCCGAAGCCCAACCCGAGACCGAGACCGAAGCCGCACAAGAGACCGATGGCGAGCCGCCCGTTTCCGCGGCGCCCAAACGTGCGGCCAAACCGAAGGCGGACGCCGCCACCCTGGTCACGCGGGCTCGCAAGGCGCGTGGCGAAGGCAGGCTCGCCGAGGCGGAGCGGCACTACGGCGAGTTGTTGCGCCGGTTCGCAAAGAGCCCAGAGGCCGCGGCGGGCCGGGTCGCACTCGCACAGATCAAGCTGCGTCGCGGCAAGGCCAAGGCCGCGCTCCGGCTGTTCTCGGCCGCCGCACGTGGCGGAGGTCCGCTGGCGGAAGAGGCCGCGTGGGGCCGTATTCAAGCGCTGGACCGCCTTGGGCGTGATGACGACCTGCGGACGGCGGTGGATGCCTTCGTTGCGAAGTACCCGACCAGCGCCTATCGAGCGCGTGCGCAGGGGCGAGTCGACCGGTGAGGCGATGGGTGTTGGCGCTCGTGATGGTCGCGGGCTGTGACGACGAGGTGGTCGGATACGCGGCCGCAAGCGGAAGCACGAGCACGAGTGCTGGCCCGACTTCGTCGAACGGTACGTCCACGGGGGGGCCGGACGCGACGGCGACGGCGGACGGTTCGGAGAGCTCCGAGTCTTCCAGCACGGGAAGCCCTTTCGAGGACGAGCCGCCCGACTTCATCGCCTTCGGGCGGGAGCAAGGCTTCGTGATCTCCTATGACCAGGGCGAGAGTTGGGTCGAGGTGCCCGAGCCCACCGGCGTCGCCGAGCGCGAGGATGCGGTGCGGGGAGAAGAACGCATCGTGGTCGTCGGCGGCGCCCAGTCGATGGTGAGTCTCGATGGGGTGCAGTGGACCGGGGCCAACGTCGATGGCATCGGTTGGGCGCGTGCGGTCGCCTACGGTTCGGGCGGTTTCGCGGCGGTGGGCTTGGAGCACATCGCGTGGAGCACGGACGGTGAGACGTGGGCGGATGCGCGCGGCGGCTCCACGAAGATCGACTTCTTCGACGTGACCTACGGCGACGGGCGTTTCGTTGCCGTGGGCATCGGTCAGATCGCGACGTCGGAGAACGGAGAAAACTGGGCGGTCAACACCGTAGGCGGCGACAAGCTCTACTCGGTCACCTACGGCAACGGCAGGTTCGTGGCCTTGGGCGAAAACGGTCGCATTCTCGAAACGGCCAACGGCGTCGATGTGCTCCGGGACGAGAACAGCGGTCTGGTCGGCCAGGGCGACATTCGCTTCTGCGAAGGGGAGTTCGTCACGGGAGGGCCCGATGTGGTGTGGGTGAGCCCAGACGCCAGCGACTGGACCGAGATCGCCATGCCCAACCAGGGCCTGTTCGACTGTTCGGCGTCGTCCTACGTCGTGGTGAAGGATGAAGGCCTGTTCCACACACCGACGCCCGGTCCCGTGTCGCAGGTGTACGGCTCGAGTGTCGTGCTCGATCGAGTTCATTTCGTCGGCCTGTAAAAAACCGTCACCCGTTCTGCTCCGTGGGAGACTCTGTCCTCGGGATGAAGCGGGCATCAGGAATGACGATGGGGTTGCTGGCGGCGTTGGCCGTTGGTGGCTGCTACCAGGGCGGAAGCGCCGGTGGGGGCACCGACGGTGCGGACGGCACCGAAACCGATGGCGTCGAGACGGAGGGGGCCGAGACCGAGGGCCAGACCGGCTCGGGTGACAGCGATGGGACGTTCGCATGTGACGACTCGGCGTGGCCCGATTCGCTGTCGATGCGGCGGCTGTCCCGTGTGCAGTACCGCAACACCGTGGATGCACTCGTGCAGTTTGCCGCGGGCGCGGGCGCGACCGATGTCTTCGACACCGTCACACCGCTCATCGACCGCGTGCCGGTCGATGTCCCGCAAGCCGAGCACGGACCGCGCGGTGGCTTTCGCCGCCTCGACCAAAACGTGCACCAAGAACACATCGATGCGTCCTACGACGTGGCGGTTGCGACGGCCACCCGGCTCACCACCGACCACCTCGAATCGGTCGCAGGCACGTGTGCCGTCGACGGTGACCCCGGCAACGACGACGCCTGCATCGACGACTTCATCGAGCGCCTCGGCACCCACGCTCTTCGTCGCCCGCTGACCGACGACGAGCGTTCGTTCTACCGGGACGTTTACGACGCCGACGGCATCACGCAAGGAGCCGACCCCGAAGCGTTCGCCGACGTGATCGTCGTGATGATGACCGCGCCCTCGTTTCTGTATCTCATCGAGCACGCGCAGGACGAAGTCGAAGGCGTGCCCGGCGTGTATCGGCTCGGTCCCTACGAGCTGGCGCAGCGCTTGAGCTACCAGTTCTGGCAAGCACCCCCCGACGAGGCGCTGCTCGCCGCGGCCGCGTCCGGAGCACTGATGACCGAGGACGGCTACGCCTCCCAGGTCGACCGCGTTCTGTCGGATCCTCGCGCCGAGTCGGCGGTGCGCGAGTTCTTCGGCGAGTGGCTGTGGCTCGAGGAGCTTCCCGAGCTCGATGCGCGGGTGGGCACGCCCGTGTTCGACGCGTTCCTCGACGGTTTCGAGGTCACGCCCGAGACCACCCAGAACATGGTCGACGAGGTGCTCGACGCCGCCGCCTACTACACCGAAGCGGGCGCGACCTTCGACGAGTTCTTCCTGAGCAACCGCTCGTTTGCAACCACGCCCGACCTGGCCGCCATCTACGGGGTTCCGGTTTGGGATGGCGGCGAGCCGCCCGAGTTCCCCCAAGAGGAGCGCGGAAGCTTGATCGCCCGCGCGGCGTTCGTGGCCTCGGGGTCCTCCAACACCCGCCCGATCATGAAAGGGGTCCGCATTCGAGAGGCACTGCTGTGCGACCAGCTCGCGCCACCGCCCGACAATGCGGCCGGAAACCCGCCGGACCTCTCGCCCGACAACACGACCCGCGAGGTCGTCGAAATGCTCACCGAGCAGTCGGGGACGAGCTGCGCCGGGTGCCACGCGTTGCAGATCAACCCCCTGGGCTACGTGACGGAGAGCTTCGACGCGCTGGGGCGGTACCGAACCCACCAGGTGTTGTTGGACGAGGAGGGCACCGTGACGGGCATGCGCGAGGTGGACACCTCCTCGATGCCGCTCATCACACCCGGCGACGAACGAGAGACGAGCTCGGCTGCCGAGTTGGGGGCGTTCATTCTCGAGAGCGAGCGGGTGCAGAGCTGCTTTGCTCGCAACTACGTGCGGTGGACCTTCGGCCGCGAAGAGGACGAGGTCGGCGACGGTTGCATGCTCGCCGACACCAACGAAGCCCTGCTGGAGGGCGCGTCGATGCGTGACGTTCTGCGCAGTATCGCGATGCGTGAAGAGTTCAAGACCCGAAAGATCGAGGAGTAGAGCGATGAGCCGAATCAGCAGCACCACCCGTCGTACGTTCCTCCGCGGTGCCGGCGGCTTCACGCTCGCCCTACCACTGTTGCCCTCGCTGATGCCGCGTGGCGTCGGGGCCAAGGGCAACTGGACCATTCCGCCACGCTTCGTGTCGATCTGCACCCAGCACGGCGCCGTCTGGGAAGACTTCATGCACCCCGGCCAGGACACGCTGTCCGAGTCGATGAACTACGCTGGGCATTCGATCCGGCGCGGCGATCTGAGCGTGTCGGTCGACGGCGAGCGGGCCAGCCTGTCGTCGGTGCTCAGCGGAAGCTCGGCCCTGCTCACGCCCGAGCTCGCGGCCAAGATGAACGTGATCCGCGGCCTCGACGTGCCGTTCTACATCGGCCATCACCGCGGTGGACACCTGGGCAACTGGGCGGCCAACGATGGCAACGGCGAAGACGGCGTGATGCAACAGGGCAGTCCCACGCCTTCGATCGACCAGGTCATGGCGTGGTCGGACGCGTTCTACGGGGACCTCAGCACCACGCTCGAACGCAGCATGTTGATCGCGGCAAGCCACTCCTACGGTTGGTCCAGCCCACAGTCGCAGTCGGGCGACATTCAGCAAATGGCGTCTGAGCGAAGCTCGCTGGCCCTGTTCAACCGCATCTTCGTGCCCGAGGAAGAAGAAACCTCGCCACGCCCTCCGGTGGTCGACCGCGTGCTCGAGAACTACAACTCGCTGCGGCAGAGCAACCGTCGGCTGTCGTCGCGGGACCGCCAACGGCTCGACGAGCACATCGAACGCATCGACGAACTCCAGCGCCGACTCTCGATCGTGGTGTCGTGCGGAGACGTCGACGTGCCCACGCTCGACTCCGAGGAGGTAACCTGGGACCCCAGCTACCACGTCAACCCCGAGCTTCAGGGGGACTTCTGGTCGCTGTTCAACGATGTCATCGTCACGGCGTTCTTGTGCGGCACCTCGCGCATCGCGGTGCTGGGTGTCACCGACATCTTCTCCTCCTTCGCGGGTGACTGGCACCAAGACGTGGCCCACCAGGCACACCTGCCCGACGGCGGGCGCCAGATGGATCTGTGGTCGGCAAACCAGGCGACGTTCGAGTCAGTGATGCTCGACCTCATCGCCAAGCTGGACGTGGACGAGGGCGACGGCAGCACCGTGCTCGACAACACGCTCGTGCAGTGGACACAAGAGTCGGGCCCGTTCACCCACGAGTCGATCGACACCACCGTCGTCACTGCGGGCGGAGCGGGCGGGTGCCTGCAGACCGGTCAGTTCATCGACTACCGCAACACCGACGTGTTGGCCGAAGAGGAGTTCTACCAAGACACGCCGGTGCGTCTGCACCCTGGGCTCCTGCATCAGCAGTACCTGTCGACCGTGCTTCAGACCATGGGCCTTCAGCCCAGCGACTACGAACTCGAAGCCGGCGGCGGATACCCCAACCTGTTCATCGGCGAAGGGCGCGACCCGCTGTACCCGGAGTCGGTCCGCAACGTTCGTGGGGAGATGCTTCCGTGGCTCGAAACCTGATCGCCGTGCTGAGTGTGGCGCTCGTCGCCGCGTGCGACAGCGGATCCAGCGGGGACTCCGACGCCTCGTCCTCCACCGGTTCGTCCGGGGGGGACACCTCCGCCGACAGTGACGGCAGTGGCACGACGGGGACGCCGAGCACCAGTGCGACCGCGGGCACCAACCCCGGGACCACCGACGACGGAACGACGAGCGACGACGCCTCGGGCGGGGAGTCCTCGAGCACGGGTGCCGAACCCGAGGGCGTGCCCGTCGTGGTGTCGTTGGCCCACGGGGGCCAAACCGCCCGCAGTTGCGACGGCGGCCAGACGTGGTCGGACTTCCACGACTTCGGCATTCAAGACGACCACAGCGACTACGCTGCGTTCGCAGGCCTGACCTATGGCAACGGCGTGTTCGTCGGAGCCACGGGGTGGGGTGCCCCCGCCCACGTGTTGCGGTCGACCGACGGCATCACCTGGGAGGACGCCGGAGACGACGCGTTTGTGACCGACAAAGGATCCGCGCGTCCGCAGAACGGCTCGAGCGGAGTGGAGTTCGTCGGAGACGGATTCGTGTTGTTCGCGGGCCCCGAGATGTGGCGTTCCGACGATGGCCTCGTCTGGACCGCATCGACGCCGCCGTCCCTCGCGTTCTCCGGGCACTTCCGCGAAGTCGAGTACCTGGCGGGGCCCGACCTGCTGTTGATCGCCACCGAAGACTACGAGACACCGCAGAGCTGGCTGGTGCAGGTCAGCGCCGATGGGGGCGAGAGCTGGCAAACCGGCACCGGAGCGACCGCGGCGTGTGTCGGCTACGTGCAGCACAACGGTGGATTCGCGACGTACGACGGGCGGTTGTTGCTCGCGGGCGGCGATGGCCCGACCTGCGTCAGCGACGACGGCGGGCTCACGTGGTCCGAGGCCGGCAACGTCGGTGCGCCCATCGCCGATGTCGAGGCCACAGACGATGGATTCGTGGTGCTGACCGCGGCAGGAGAGGTGTTGACCAGCGCAGACGCCGTGACGTGGACACCGTTGGGGAGCGCGGGCGTGCAGGAAGGGCGTATCGGCTGGTCCGACGGGTTCTTTGGGGAGAGCGGTGGCGTCTACGTGCACTCCGCCGACGGTGCGACCTGGGCAGATGCCGCCGGTACACCGCCCAAGGGATTCGGCGGGGTCCGAGAGTTTGCGGTCGGGCACATCCCGAGCTGCCCTTGAAGCCGGACGGAATCAGAGCTGGGACTTGGCTTCGCTCGGGGGCGATTCGCTCGCGGTGCGTGGCCGAGACTGGCTGGTTTCCAGCCGCACCTCGAACTCGGTGAGCGCGGGGTCGGCGGTGAGCAGTGTGGACTGCACGCTGTCGTAGCCCTTGACTTCGAGCGCAGCACGCAGCGCCGTGGCATAGCAGCGTGCAAGCAACTCGGGCACGAGGTGTGCCGGGTGGCGTAGGCTCACCGTCCAGCGGTCTCCCCTCGGGTCGACCTCGAGCGAGATGCCGCGATGCATCTGGGAGAACGCGATTGCAGCCCCCTTTGCAGCCCGCTCTGCGGACACCATGTGCAGCAGGATCCGGTACATCGGTCGGGTGAGCAGCCGAGCGTTGCGCTGCAGCGCGTCCGCGACGAAGGCATCGTCGCTGCGAAAGAACAGCTCGCGCAACGCCAGGTAGATCGTGGTGGCGTGGACCTCGGACACCCAGCGCGTGACCGGCAGGTTGTCGGTGAGGATGCCGCGCACCGCCTCGGGCACCGCAGCCGCGAGTTTGCGGACGTCGTGACCCTCGATCCAGGTCTCGATGATCGAGAACTTCACCTGCGCGGTCGGGTACGCGTGCACGCCCCCCGGGAGCTTGCCCAGGTAGTCGTCAATGCGTGCGATGGACGACTCGACCACGAACGACGACGATACCGGACGACGTCGTTCGCGAACAGGGAAGCTTGATACGGTGCGGCCATGGACTCCACCGCGCGTGCCGCCCGAGCGTTTTGGATCGCGAGCCCTGGTGTTGGGGAACTGCGTTCGCTGGATGTGCCCGCGCCGCAGCCAGGGCAGGTTCGACTTCGCACGCTGTTCACTGGCGTCAGTCGTGGCACCGAGGCGCTCGTGTTTCACGGCAACGTGCCCGCGTCCGAGTTCGAGCGCATGCGCGGCCCTCACCAGGAGGGGTCGCTCGCGCTCCCGGTCAAGTACGGCTACTGCTTGGTGGGCGAGGTCGTCGACGGTGAGCAGCCGGGGCGCACGGTGTTCTGTCTGCACCCTCATCAGAGCTGGGTCTGTGTCGACGCGGAGGCGGTGACCGAGCTTCCCGACGGACTCCCACCGGCCCGCGCCGTGCTCGCGGCCAACATGGAGACCGCCCTCAACGCGACGTGGGATGGCCGGGTCGGGCCTGGAGATCGTGTGGTTGTGGTGGGGGGCGGTGTCGTGGGGTGCCTCGTGGCGCATCTGTGCGCGAAGATCCCCGGGACTCGGGTTCAACTCGTGGACGTGGACGGCAGCCGCGGCGGGGTCGCCTCTGCGCTCGGGGTTGCCTTCGCCCAGCCCGAAGGCGTGTGGACGGAGGCCGATGTCGTGTTTCATGCCAGCGCCTCCTCGGCCGGGCTGCAGACGGCGATCGATGCTGCCGGGTCTGCGGCGCGGATCGTCGAGCTGAGCTGGTACGGGGACCGCGACGTCGTGCTGCGTCTCGGGTCTCGTTTCCATCCGGAGCGGCTGCAGATCGTCTCGTCGCAGGTGGGCACGATCCCTCCCGACCGCGCGCCGCGCTGGACGTATGGTCGGCGGCTCGCCGTCGCGCTGGAGCTCCTCCGTGAAGACGCGCTGGACGTGTTGATCTCCGGTGAGTCGGCGTTCGACGAACTGCCGTCCGTGATGTCGCGCATCTTGGCGCCCGCATCGGAGCGATCAGAGCCGGTGTTGTGTCACCGGATCTGCTACTGAGGGGCTCATGTTTACCGTCTGCGTTCGCGACCACGTGATGATCGCCCACAGCTTTCGCGGAGAAGTCTTCGGCCCGGCGCAGCGCCTGCACGGTGCGACCTACGTGGTCGACGTGGAGTTCCGCCGACCCGAGCTCGACCCCAACGGTTTGGTGGTCGACATCGGTCGCGCTTCCGAAGCGCTGTCGTCGATCGTGAGCGAGTACGCCTATCGCAACCTCGACGAAATGCCCGAGTTCGAGGGCGTCAACACCACCACCGAGGCCCTCGCGAAGGTGGTGTTCGACAAGATGAAGGCGAAGATCGACGCGGGCGTCGTCGGGCCCGGTTCCGACGGCCTGGCCTCGATGAAGGTCTCGCTGCACGAGTCGCACGTCGCCTGGGCTGCCTACGAAGGCGCTCTGTGACGACCGACCGCCGACGCGTGCTCCGTCGCGTGCTCCGTGTCGTGGGCACGCTCGGGTTGTTGCTCGCGACGGCGCTGTGGGTCGACGTCGCGGCGGTGCTCTCCGAGCTGTCCTCGGCGCGTCCGGGACCGCTGTTGCTCGCGTTGGCGTTGTCGGTGCCGCTCATGCTCGCGCTGGCAGGACGATGGAGCTTCACCGCGCGGCGGCTCGATCTCGACATCCCGTTTCGCGTGGCGGTCGCGGAGTACTACGCCTCCACCTTCATCAACAAAGTGTTGCCCGGCGGGGTGCTCGGCGACGTGGGGCGGGCGGTTCGCGGGGGACAGCGCAACCCGGACGCGCGTGGAGCTGCGGCCCGAAGCGTCGTGCTGGATCGTCTGTCGGGGCAGGCCGCGTTGTGGATCGTGGTCGTGTGTGGCCTGCTGATCTGGGGCGCGAGCGAGGGCCGGCGGTTGGCATCGATCGTGGCCGGTGTGGTGTTACTCGCGGGGTTGGCCGCGGTGCTCATCACCCGCATCCCGGGGTTTGCCGACTCCAAGCTCGGACGAGGTTGGGCGCAGGTGGTCTCCGAGGCGCGACGGTCGTTCGTCGATCGCGGGGCATGGCTGGTGCAGCTCGCCCTGTCGTTGATCTCGGTGGCGGTGCTGGTGGCGATCTACGCGGCATGCGTCGAGGCAGTCGGCGTGCCTGTGCGTCTGGGCCAGCTCCTGCTCATCGCGCCGATCTTGCTCGCAGTGAGCTCGCTTCCCGTCTCGGTCGGGGGGTGGGGCGTGCGGGAGGCGGCTTCGGCTGCGTTGTTTCAGATGGTCGGGCTCGATCCCGCCGCGGGCGTTGCTGCCTCGGCCGCGTTCGGGGCCGTCAACTTCGTGGGCTCTCTGCCCGGGATTCCGGTGCTGTTGCTGCGGTCGCCCTGACCGCTCTATGCTCGCGGCCCCACGATGCCGACGCACTCTCGCCGCACGTTCGATCACTCGCTCGCCCTGGGCGTCACCTATGGGTGGGCGGTGTTCAGTGGGCAAGTTCGGCCGCTGGCGCTGGTGGCCGCGTGGATGTTTGGGCACTGGGTGTGGAGCATGCGTGGGCGTTGGACGCCCAGCGGTCGTTTTGGCGCGGCCAACTTCATCACCGCGATTCGGTTGGTGCTGGTGTTCGTGTTGCTCGCCCTGCCGTTTCACCTGTGTCGACCGGCGGCGGGCCTGCTGCTGATGGCCTTCTTCGCGCTCGACGGTCTGGACGGCAAACTCGCGCGTCGTTCCGGACAGTCGTCGGCGTTCGGCTCGGCGTTCGACATGGAGACCGACGCGTTCATGACCGCCGTCGCGTGTTGGACGGCGGTCGAACTCGGCAGCGTGGGGGCATGGCTGCTGCTCGTCGGTGGCATGCGCTACTTGTTCGTGCTGGTCACCCACAAGATCGACCACGAACCGGAGCCTCGTCGCCGTGGTGCGAGGTGGGCCTACTCGTCGATGATGGTCGGCCTCACCGCCTGCCTGGTCTTGCCCTGGGCGCCCTTCGACTGGTTGGCGGCCGTCGGTGGGCTGGCGGTGCTCATCTCGTTTGGGCGCTCGTTCGCGTGGTGTTTCGGCCAGCGCAACCGGTCCTCCCGGAAAGCCTGAGGGCCGCCGGGGGCGGCGTTCCCGAACCTTCGAATTGGGGCTCGCATCCTGCGCTGAAGCGAGCTTTTCGATACCCTCGCCCTCATGCGCGGGTTTCGGTGGAGCGTCCTGGTTTGTTCGCTTGGTTTGGTGGCTTGCGGAGACGACGCTCCCGTGGACACCACCGGGGGCGATTCGGGGAGCAGCGGCACCACGTCGCCGACCACCACGGCGACCGCGACCACTGGCGCCGAAACCGACACCGGGACCGACACTGAGGAACTCCCCGAGATCGAACTCTACGACTTCGCAGGGGGCTGCTACACGGTCCGTAGCGGCGACGAAGCGCTGACGCGCGACGGCATGAGCTACGACTTCGCGGGTGGTGCGGGCACGCCGTTTCGTCTCCAGCCGGCAGACCTCGGAGCGTACCTGCTCTACGACGCCGACGGCGGTTACGTGGTCGACGACGGTGCCGCCCTCGTACGGCAGACGGCGCTCGACTCCGACGTCACGCTCATCGATGACACGTTCGTATCGGGGGCGGTCTGGCAACTCGAACGATCCGATACGGAGCCCACGCAGCATCAGCTGCGAAGCCGTCGAACCGACGCCGTGATGGGTTCGGGCGCGGTGATCCAGCTCGAAGAAGCCGAAGGGTGTTCGGACCACCCCGAGCTCACTCTCGACGCCGAAGGGAGCGTCACTCGCACGACCTTCGACGACGGCAGCCTGTACGGGATCGTCGACACGCACTCCCACATCCTGTCGAACTATGGGTTCGGCGGCGGCGGCATCTTCCATGGCGGCCCGTTCCACACCCTCGGGGTGGAACATGCGCTGCCCGATTGTTCGATCTATCACGGCGAAAATGGCCGTCGGGACTTCTTCGGCTACGCATTCGACACCGCGGGCGCGGACGGGGCCGACCTCGCGTCGTTGATCCCCGCGATCGCGGTGGGCGAGCTGCCCGACGACAACCACCTCACCCCGGGCTATCCCGAGTTCACCGGGTGGCCCAACGCGCCCACACGCTCGACACACCAGACGCAGTACTACCGCTGGCTCGAGCGCGCATGGATGGGGGGTCTGCGGCTGGTCGTGCAACACGCCACGACCAACTCGATCATTTGCCACCTCACCGTGGGGCAGGGCGCACAAGAGAGCCGCTACGACTGCGAGGACATGACCGCCGTCGACCGCATCATCGACGAGACGTACGCGATGGAGCGCTACATCGATGCGCACAACGGGGGGCCGGGCGAGGGATGGTTCCGCATCGTCACCACGCCTGCCGAAGCGCGCGAGGTGATCGCCGACGGCAAGATGGCGGTGATCCTCGGCATCGAAACCTCCAACCTGTTCGAGTGCACGTCGGTGCCGCGTCCGGACCAGCCCGAGTGCGACGAGTCCTACGTGATCGAACAACTCGACGCGTACTACGAGCGCGGGGTTCGAGTGCTGTTCCCGGTGCACAAGTACGACAACGCGTTCTCGGCAGGAGACGGCGACCGCGGCTTCATCGAGCTCGGCAACCTGGCCAACAGCGGTCACTGGTCCAACTTCACCGAAGAGGGATGCCCCGACGTGCCGGCGGTGTTCGACAGCGGCCCGATCACCTTCGGAGGGTTGAACATGCCGCGCGAGGAGTACTTCTCCGACCCGCCGATCGACGTGTCCAACTTCCCCAACAACCCCCTGGGCACGCTGTTCAGCTTGATCAGCGATCTCGGCGAGGAGCAGCCGGGGGACTTCTGCCAGAACCACGGCCTCACGCCGCTGGGCGAGACCCTGCTCGAAGAGATGATGAAGCGCGGCATGATCATCGAGGTCGACCACTTCTCGCGCCGCTCTTACGACCGTGCGTTCGAGCTTCTGGGCGAGAACGACTACCCGGCTGCGGGCACACACGGGTCCAACTTCGAAGGTCGCCTGTACGAGCTGGGCGGTGTCTCGAAGACTGGTCTGGGCCGGTGTCGATCCGCCGACGGACCGGGCGCCATGACCGAGCGGTTGCGGGATCGCATCGCGATGATCGAAGACGCGGGTGGCTATCCGGCCGAAGGGTTCGGCTTCGACCTCAATGGGTTTGCCGGGGCTCCGGGGCCGCGTTTCGGTGACGACGTCTGTGACGGCATGCAGCAGGACCCCGTCACGTATCCGTTCGAGTCGTTCGGTGGCGACGTGACGTTCTCGGAGCCCAGCGTGGGCAACCGGGTGCTCGACTTCAACACCGAAGGCTTGGTGCACATCGGCCTGTTGCCCGAGCTCATCGAAGATGCGCGTCGCGACGCGATCGACGAGGCGGATCTCGAGCCGCTGTTCCGCAGCGCCGAGGGCTACATTCGAATGTGGGAAAAGGCGGAAACCCGGGGGGCCGCGCTCAGCCAGTAGGGAGCATCGGCAATGACACGACGCATCTTGCTTTCATCGGCCCTCCTGCTCGTCGCGTGCGGGGACGACTCCGCTGGCGACACCGACGGCGCGACGGACACGGACGGCTTTGGCACGGGGAGCTCGATGTCCCAAGGGCCCGGCTCGAGTCCGACCGGCCAGGACTCCGAATCCGGCGACGACTCGACTGGGCAGCCACAGCCCACCTCGGGAGGCGACGAGAGCACTTCGGGGCAGCCTCCACTCGACCCGGCCAACCCCGCGGGGGGCATTCGCGTCACCAACGTGGAGGTGAATCAGGGGGTTGGTATCCTGGTCGGGTCCGATGGCGCACCGTTGACCGCGAATCAACGTGTCGCGCCGATCATCGGGGGGCGGGACGCTCTGGTGCGTGTCGACTACAGCCTCGATCCGAGCTTCACCAACCGTGAGATCGAGGCCCGGGTTTTCCTCGGTTCGACCGCCTACGTGGATCAACGCTCCATCACGGGGCCCTCGGACTGGTCATCGCTCGAAGGCACGTTCGTCGTGCGCGTCGATGGTGCGGACATCCAGGGGGACACAGCCTTGCGTGTTGCCTTGGTGGAGCCTGGCGGTGCGGCCACGGTGGGGACCGACGTGGGTTCGGCCTTTCCTGCCGACGAAGCACTCGACCTCGAGGCTTGGGACGACCCGATGGTGCTCGACGTCATGTTGGTGCCGATGACGTGCGACGGCTACCCCAGCCTCGACATCACCCCCGAGAAACTCGCCAACTTCGAGGCGTTTCTGTTCAACACCTACCCGGTGCAGGAGCTCAACCTCACCGTGCACGATCCGGTGCACAGCCCGTCGTGCAACGAGTTCGACGCCGCCGAGTACGACCTGCCTGCCGTGCGCGATGCGGACGGCGCAGCCCCGTGGGTCTACTACGGTGGGCTGCTTCCGGGCGACGGCGGCGGCTATTCGATCGCGATCCAGGGGGGCGACCAGATGGACTATCGGAGAACCTTCGCCAACCACGCGTGGCGCGACGAAGGTCTCACCTCCGATCTGTTTGCCCACGAACTCGGCCACAACCACGGCCGCGAACACGCGTTCGAAGACCCGTCGTTCCCCGCCGAGACGGGGGCGTGGTGCGGCCCTCGAGCGTCGTACGGGTGGGGCCCGCGAGCCTCCCTCATGCCGACGTCGGGGTTCAGCAATGATGTCAGCATCGGGCTCCCCTGGTTCGACCCCAGCGTGAATCTGCTCGCACCCACCGACAAGTCGTGTGACGGCCTGCCCGATGGCAACCGCTACAACTACAACGACTTCATGAGCTACACCTATCCGTTCTGGGTGAGCGCATACACCTACGCCGCCGCAGCCGAGCGTATTCGCCTGATCTCGTCGTGGCGGGGCAAGGCCTACGCGCCCCCGCAAGGCGAGACTGCACGGCTGGTGATCGGACCCGAAGGCGACGTGCATCGTGTGATGCTTCGAGGCCAGCGCCCCGTGGTGGACGCGGAGCCAGCGTGGGCGATCTGCGGTGACCAGACGGTGCCGGTTCGTGTCACGCACTCGACGCTCGAACGACCCGGTCGGTCTGGGCCTCCGCAGTCGTACGCGTTCGTGGGCTACGAGCTTCCGCTGCGCGACGACCTCGATGTCCGCGAGTGCGTGCTCGACATCGACGGCATGCGCGTTCCCTTCGTCGACTGAGCGCGTCGCGTTTTTCTTTGACCCGGGTCGTACCTCTGCGGACACCCGGCGCGTGTGGACGGCATGAGGGCCTCCACACCGAACGAAGAGGACGCGATGACGATGACGAAGAGTGCAGTGGCGCGAGTGGTGATGGCAGCGGTGGCGATAGGTCTGTTCGCGGGCTGTGACGCCGAACGGGACGACGACGGCGAGCTGCGGCAGATCGAGCAGCAGCTCGAAGATGTCGCCGAGGCGCAGGCGAACATCACGGGCGACATCGAGGCCTGCGCCAACGACTACGCGACCTGCCTCGAGGAGACCCTGGGCGATCTCGACGCGTGCAGCCCCGCCTTCGACGAATGCTTCGCGGACCTGTCTGGCGCGGTCGAACCCGAGGTCCCCGAGATTCCCGAGATCCCCGAAGACTTCGGCGGTGCCTGTGTCGACGACCTGTGGACCTGCATCGACGGCGGCGGCGACCCGATCACTTGTGCCGCCGAAGCTGAAGGCTGCATCGAGGGCGAGGTCACGGGCATTTGCGACGCGGCCTACGACGCCTGCATTGCGGCCGGTGCCGGCGCATCGACCTGCGACATCATCACGGCCAGCTGTGTGATTCCCTAGCCGGTTCGTCCGACCCCGGCGCCATCCCCCCTTTCCCCCGCATCGGCGTCGGGGTCGGAGCGAATCGCATGCGCGAGCGGACTCACGGAGTCAGGCGAGCGCGCGGCGACTTTGCGCAGGAATTGACCGTTTAGGGCGAGGGTGTCCACCCGAGGGCGCAGGAGCTGCGTTGCTCAGGTGTGCCCGTCGCGGGTCTAATCCCATTCGGCGGCACCTCGGCCACGACGTGGCCCATGCTATCGTCCGCGCCGCCGATCGCGCATTGTCATGGCTTACGGTCTCGTCGCTCTATTCCTGAAGGAAACGCCGAAGTACCCGGATTTTCCCCCCGAGTTTGCGACGCAAGTAGGCTGGATGATCTTCGCCGCGGTCGCGTTGGTCGTCTTCTACGCGTGGACGCGTGCCCACTCGGTGCGCCGCGCGTTGCTGGCCCTCGAAGACCCCCGCACGATGGCCTTCCTGCGGATCGGCTTCGGGCTGTTCACGATCCTCTGCTTCCTCAACCTCTTCCCCTATTGGCGGATGTTGTGGAGCGACGAGGGCGTGTTCGACCTCGCGTATGCGCAGGATCGGCTGGGACGTGCGGCGCTGCGGGCATGGACCCCCGAAGACGGCTTCTTCGGGCTGCACACCGGCGAGGTCTTCTTGCCGTACGTGTTCGGGGTCGACGTCGACCTATCGTTTGCGGAGCGCTTCGAGCAATGGAGGCTGTGGTCGATCGGGGTGTTCCTGTGGAACAAGCCGTCGCTGCACTACTTCTACGGTTCGCCGTCGTTCGTCTTCGGCTACATGATGGTGTTCTTCACCGTCTTGCTGCTCTACACGGCGGGTGTGCTCACCCGCGTGACCGGGGTGCTGGCGTGGCTGATGATGAGCGGTGTCTACAACCGCAACGCGCTGTACTGGGAGGGCACGGACACCGTCTACCGGTCGTTCTGGTTCATCCTGCTGTGGGCGAAGACGGGGCACGCGTGGAGCTTCGACAACTGGCTCCGCTGCCGCCGACTTCGCAAGAAGGGCCTCCTGGAGGACACGGGCGACACGGCGGCGTCCGACGACGAGGACTCCGAAGCGCCCGCCAAGGCGCTGCAGCCCCGCTACCGCCGAATCCCTGCGTGGCCGCGGTACCTGTTCATGCTGCAGCTGTCGGCCGTCTACATCACGACGGGCGCGGTGAAGACCGGAAGCGTGTGGAGCGAGGGCGACCCCCTCTACTACGCGCTCAACATGGACCACTTCTACCGGTTCGAGTACTTCACGCAGTGGGTCAGCTCGGTCTTCGGGCTCAACCTGTTCCGGGTGAACTCGTGGGTGACCCACTACTGGGAGCGCCTGTTCCCGCTGGTGCTTCTGGGCGTCGGCATGAAGTTCAACCTCGAGAACCGGGACGAGCCCTGGTTCAAGAAGCAGAACGTGCTGTGGCGCCGACTGCTGTCGTGGGGGGCGATGGCGGGTGCGTACCTGCTGATCTACCGGATCGTGCTCATCTCGACCCCGTTCTGCACCCCGCTGGTCAAGGACCAGGTGCAGGACACGGCCTACAAGGCGGTCCTGATTCACTCGTTCTTCGCGGGGGTGTTCCCCGTCGTTGCGGTGGCCTGGATCGCCCTGGGGCGTTGGCCGCTCACTGTGTTCCGCGGGGGCAAGAGCCTCGGACCGCTCACCAAGAAGTACGCGTGGCTGAAGCTGCCCGAGTTTCAGATCACGCAGGACACGTTGCGTGCGTGGCTGTTTGGGCGCCGGATCTGGTTGACGCTCGGCATCATCTTTCACGGCACGCTGATCGTGTTCATGAACATCGGCATGTTCGCGCCGATCATGCTGCTGACCTACTTCGGGTTCGTGCGCGGCGACGAGTTGGTGCGCATCTTCCGATGGGGCCGCGCACATGCGCCGCGACGTCTGCGTCGCAAGGAGCCCGGTGTCGACTGGTGGCTCGCCGACGCACAGGATCCGCAGACGGTGCCGATCAAGGGCCGGATGATTCCCGACCTGCTGGTCTTGGCGTTCGGTCTCGCCGGTGCGTGGCTGATCTGGAAGAAGGTCGAAAAGGTCGAGTGGGTCGGCACGGCCACCTACTGGTGGCTCGCGGCGATCGTCGCGGTGGCGCTGGTCTTCCGGTTCCTGCCACCCAAGGCGAACGCTCTCACGGGCAGCCGCAAGCCCGCGCTCGCCTATACCTCCGTGGGTCGGTCGCTGGCGCTGTTCGCCGTCGTCTGGCATGCCAGCGCCGTCGCCTTGCATCTGTTCCCCAGCTACCCGCTGTTCTCCAAGTGGCGTGCTCCCGCACGCGCCGTGCACAGTAGTTGGCTGCGAGGCGTGGGAGCGACTCAGAGCTGGCGGATGTTCGCGCCCAACCCTCCGCGGTCGAACACCTTCATGAAGACCGTGGTCGTGCTCGACAACGGCGACCGCTGGGACCTGCGCAACAACAGCTACCACTACGGAAAACGAGGCTCGACAGCGTCGCGGCCCAGTCCGTGGATCTTCAACGACCGCATGCGAAAGATGCAGCGGCGCATGGTGGGGAAGGGCAAGTGGTACCTGCGCTATTGGGCGGACTTCCAGTGTCGCGAGTGGATGCTCGAGCACGGCGAAATGCCCAAGGAGATCGACGTGCGCAAGTACGTCAACCGGATCCCCGGACCCAAGGTCACCAGCTACTGGGTCCCCAAGAAGTTCAAGGGCCGCAAGGACCGGGCTTCGGGAGCGACGGTGGGCGAGCCGTATGACCCGCGCAAGCTCAAGACCCGCGAGCACGCCGTGCAGACGCACAAGTGCAAGGAGAAGGACCTCCCGCTGCGCATGAAGGAGCGCTACGGCTTGCCGACCACGGGCGAGGACGAGGCCAAGGCCGAACGTGAGGAGCAGCAGCGCAAGCGCAAGTTCTCCTCGCGCAAGTCCGCGTGGGAGCGCCGCAAGGACTGGGGCCGCTGGTTCGCCGAAGACGTGCGGAACAAACGCAAGCCGGGCGCAGCCAAGAAAGCCAGCGGTGCCGGAGCGGCGAGCTACTTCAAGCGTATGAAGGACGACGCCGAACAGCAGGCCGCCGGGGATGACGGCGGCGTCGAAGACGAGAAGTGAGGCGGCGAGCGATGAGCGACGAAGAGCGCACTGAATCCGAAGGACTGGCGCAGGGGCTGCTCCACGCCCCCGTTCCCGAGCCCGAGCGGCCGCGAAAGTGGGCGTACCCGACGTGGGGCATCGTGCTGGTGTCCCTGTTCGTGGCCTATCACGCCACCGTGTTGTTGGTGCACAACCTGCCGAGCAAGGGGCTCTCGAAGAACCTCCACAAGTGGTTCAACGATCCCCACGAGGTGGAGCTGCTGGGCAAGAAACGAGAGCCGACGCTCGCGATGCGCAAGTACATGCAGGCGACCGGCAACACGCAGAGCTGGGCGATGTTTGCCCCCAACCCGCACCGCTCCAACACCTTCATGAAGGTGCTGGTCAAGGACAAGGACGGCGAGGTCTGGGACATGGCCCACGACATCTATGGGCGCCGTCGTTACCCCTACTTGTTCTACGACCGAATGGGCAAGATCAACCGCCGCATCAACGAGCAGAAGGGCTATCGCCGACACTATGCGGCGTGGGTGTGTCGAGAGTGGGAGCGCACCCACGGGGGAGAACCCGCGATCGAGATCCAGTTCGTCAAGATGTGGACCCGCGTTCCACCTCCGCAGAAGCTCATTCACGAGTCGGGCGGCAACCCGTTCAAGATGGGCTACGACCCGATGGAGCTGAAGCTGTTTCAGCGCGAAGAAGACGCGATTCGCTGCCGCACCACTCGGCACGCGCAGCTGCCCAACTACCTGCGTGAACGCTACGGGCTGCCGTTGCTCGAGGACGAGGACAAGGTGTTCCGCCGGGCCATTCAGCGCACGTGGTGGGACAAGAAGCAGACCGCCGAGCGCTCGAAGAAGGCAGGCGAGCTCGTCGGCAACCGTCTGGCGCCGGGCGGCAAGGGAGGGGGCCACAAGTGATCGCCCTCTTCGCAATGTTCAAGGGCGACGAGGTGGACGTCTCGGCCCACCTCGAGCAAGCCACCGAGCTATCGCTGTACGGCATCGGCCTGCTGTTCCTGTTCTTCATCATTCGGCCCGAGTTGTGGCGTCGACTGTGGTTCACGCGGGTGGACCCGCGACCCGGCGCACTCATGCGGATCGTCTTCGGCCTGGTCGTGTTCATCACGTTCTACGACCTGCTGTGGCCGATGAACCCGCTCGACTTCTCGATGGCCAAGTTCCTGTTCACGGACGAGGGACTTTGGCTCACCGACATGGCCCGGAAAAACTACGGCGGGGACCTGCGGGAGCTCTACGATCCCGAGCACGGGTTCGAGCACTGGTACGACCCGCTGAAGGCCATGTGGGGGAAGTTCACGATCTTCCACCTGCGCTCCGATCCGGCGTTCGCGATGACGCTGTACATCGTGATGCTCGGCTGCGTGGTGTCGATGATCGTCGGCTTTCGCACCCGAATGGTCACGATCCTGGCGTTCATCCTGGTCGAGAGCTTCTACCGCTACAGTCCCATCTTCTACACGGGCGGCGACACCGTCGTTCGCGTGTTCTTGTTCATGGGCATGTTCAGCCGCTGGGGCGAGGCCTACTCGGTCGACAGCTGGCTGCGGCGGCGCAAGGCGGTGCTCAAAGGGGGGGCCACACGCGTCCCAGCATTGCGCACCATTCCCGCGTGGCCATTCCGCCTGATGATGCTGCAGCTGTGCATCATCTACTGCGCGACCGGCATCTTGAAGTCGGGCAGCACGTGGAAGGACGGGACGGCGCTCTACTTTGCGCTCAACCTCGACCACTTCTACCGCGTGCCGATGACCGGGTTGGTCACGGTGTTGCACTGGCTGCTCGTCCTCCCCAACACCGCGATCTTCGTGCGTTGGTGGGAGGTGCTGTTCCCCATCGCCGCGATCGGTGCGGCGCTCAATGCCTACGAGCGTGAACGCGTCACGGGGGAGTGGCCCCAGGCGGCGCTTTGGCGCAAAGCCCTCAGCGTTGCGGTGTTCTTGGCGGCGTGGTCGATGATGGCCTGGGTGTTGGGCATGGCGGGCATGTACTTCATGCCCAAGAACATCCAGTCCCACATCCATCCGGCGCAGCGGCAAGCCGTGTACAGCGGCGTCGTGATGGTCATCCCCATCATCGCGCTCGCGGGCTACTGGCTGTTGCGTTTGTTCCTGCCCAAGGTGCTCTGGTTCATCCGCACCTGGCTCATGGGCAAGCGCTTCTGGCTGGTGTTCGGGCTGGGTCTGCACCTGGGGATCGACCTGGGCATGAACGTCGGCACGTTTGCCGAGGTCATGATGAGCGTCTACTTGGCGTGGCTCAGTGGCCCCGAGATCGAGGCATTCTGGACCTTCATCTACAGCCGTCGCTGCGCACCCGGAGAAGGCGGTCGTCCCGACCGTCCGGAGACGTGGAAGCGCATCGTGTTTGCGCCCGTGGACTGGTTTCAGTTCCGCAAGCCAGGGCCGCGCTTCGTGGTGCACCACCACCCCGGTGACGCGAGCGTTCGCCGAGCCACGTTGCTGCGCATGCTCGACCTCGGAGGCCGTCTGGACTACGTCGAAGACGACTCCGTCGAGCCCGAGACCCTGTCCGTCGAGCACGCTGGCGCCACGCTTCGTGGCAACGAGGCCGCCGCGGCGCTCACCCGCGTATTGCCGATCTTCCTGTGGCTGAGGCCGATCCGCCGGGTTCCGGGGGTCGGTGCACTCGCGCGTCGGCTGGCAAGCCAGCGCGCGTGAAGCCGAGGAGCTCGAGATAAACCGGGCTCGCGCCGTTTCGGCGACGAGCCCGGTGTGTTTGTATCCCCGCAATGGACCGGCCGAGCGTCGCGATCATCGGCGGTGGTGTTGCGGGCATGACCGCCGCGCTCGGTCTTCAGGACGTTGCCGAGACGGTGCTGTTCGAGGCCGGGCCCGAGCTCGGTGGACACATCTTGCCCGTGAGCGTCGAAGGTGCTCCTTCGGCCGTGGACACGGGGTTCGTGGTGTTCGTGCCCGAGTCCTACCCGCAGTGCACCGGGCTGCTCGACTGGCTCGGGGTTCGACACGCTCCTGCGAAGACTCCGTTTCGCATCACCGATGATCTGCGGGATCTGTCGTTTCCCGCTGCAAAGCTGCTGGAGCTGTGCGGCAGCGCGATTCCCAAACGCTGCCGTCGAGAGCTGTTGCGTCTGTACCAGTGCCTGATTCGCATCCGCAAGGAAGGCATCGCGTGGGTCGACAACGTGCCGTTGGATGCTTGGATGCGGTCGCAAGACTTCGACGAGGCAACCGCGGAGCTCGGGGTTTTGCCGTGGGTCGCGAGTTTCTGGGGGCTGCAACCCGAGACTGTCCGCGGTGTGTCGGCTCGGGTCGCGCTGCGGGAGATCGCTCGCAACGCCGGCCCGGGATCGATGCATCGCGTCGTGCCGTCGACGCGGGCCTACCTGGATGCGTTCACGAGCAGGCTTGCCCCGACCACAGTGCATCGGGCCGAGGTGCGGCGCATCGAGGTCGCCGCGTGTCCTGGGGTCGAGTGGGCGGCCGGACGGCGGAGCTTCGATCACGTGGTGGTCGCCGTGGATGCGCCCGGTGCCGCGCGCATGTTGGGCGGGCACGACACCGACCTCAGTGCCTTGTTGTCCTCGTTCGACTACGAGGCCACCGCTGCCGTCGTCCACCGAGACACACGACTGCTTCCTGACGACCGTGCCCAGTGGTGCACGTTTCATCACCGGAGGCGCAACGACGCAGATCGTGTTCGCTCCGTGACGACATGGGTCTTCGACCTGCTCAACGAGTGGACCGACGACGCGCACGCGATCGACACGCCGACGTTGCTCACCACTGGCGATCCTGGGTTGCTCGGCGATGGGGTGATCGACCCCGACTCCGTGATTGCGACGTTTCGACATCGCCACTTGGTCTCGACGCCCTCGGTGGTGGATGCGGTTTCGCAGATCCCCGCGCTCGACGAAGGCCAACCGTTCACGTTGGCGGGCTCGTACGTCGGCGTTGGTGCACTGCACGAGGACGCCGTGCTGTCCGGAATGCGAGCCGCGACTGTCACTCGGGCGCGTTTGGGCTTGCCCACGGTCCGTTGGCCGTGGTCTCAGGCGGCCGGTTAGCCGAATCCCTCCGAGCACGGTGGCTACAGTCGTTGCGTTCTGACGTGCAAGCGTTGTTCACTGCTGCTGCGTCCTGCGGGCCGGCCATCAAATCCTCTCGCTGTCTTCGGGTGGAGACGCCCACGCAAGGACTCGGGAACCGAACGACTGTGCAACCTGTGTGTAGGGTTGGCGCGTTTTCGGGCTGAATCCGCGGTGTCATTCGAGCGCGGCGGCGTGCCATTGACCGCGTGATCGCTGTCCTCGACCGTGGCCACATTGATGGCTGGACGTAGTGGAAAGGCGCTGATTCAGGCGACGAGGCCGTTCGAGCAGGAGTCGGTCGCGAGGTCGTGGTTCGAGGTCGGCACGACGTTCGTCGCGTATGGCGTGGTGCTCGCTGCCATCGTCACGACCTCGAGCACGGTGTTCCGGGTCTGTTTCGCGGTCGCGGCCGGGCTGGTCCAGTTCCGAATGTTCGCGCTGTTTCATGCCCATTTGCACAAGGCGTTGTTGTGGAAGTCGGGTGTGGCGCAGTGGCTCTTTCGCGGCATCGGCATCTTCATGTTGGTGCCGCGCTCGGTGTGGATGCAGACCCACAACTTTCACCACATCAACAACGCCAAGATCGATTGGACTTCGATCGGGTCGTATCCCGTGTGGACCCGCGCGACGTACGACGCGGCCACGGCTCGAGAGCAGCGGCGCTATCGAATGGCGCGCCATCCGTTGAAGATGGTGTTCGGCTACCTCTTCGTCGGGATCGGCGGCATGTGCATCAACGCGTTCTTGCGCACGCCCAAGAAGAACTGGACCGGGCCGCTCGCTTTGCTGCTGCACTTCACCCTGTTGTTCGTGCTCGTCCGCGCGTTGGGGATCACGACGGCCGCCCTGGTGTGGGTGGTGCCATGTGCAGTCAACCACGCGGTCGCTTCGTATCTCTTCTACGCGCAGCACAACTTCCCAGGCACGGTGTTCTTCACCAAGGGCGCGTGGAGCTACACCGACGCCGCGCTTGCGGGGTCGAGCTACTTCCGCATGGGGCCGATCATGCGGTGGTTGACCGCAGACATCGGCTACCACCACGTGCATCACCTCAACCACCGCATCCCGACCTATCGCGCTGCCGAAGCGATGCATGCCATCCCCGAGCTGCAGGCGCCGCCGCAGACCGGTTGGCGCCCGCGCGAGGTGTGGGCGTGTTTGCGCCTGACCCTGTGGAACCCCGCTACGGCGCAGATGGAGCCGCTGCGGTCCGCTCGCGTGGTCAAAGGCTTGCGCGAGGCGTCGTAAAGAGGGCAGGCTCCCCGCTCGATGCGGGTCGAGCTCAGCGTGCATCCGGACCTGCTGTTGGATCCGGTCCGACTCCTGGATGCGGCGATTGCCAAGGCTCGCGTGAAGCCGAGGGCCATCGCGGGCTTCGAGGTCGTGCGCAAGTCCATCGATGGCCGCAAGGGCAAGGTGCGGGTGCACGTGGTCGTGGAGCTGCGCCCCAAAGGCGAGCCGCCCGTCGCCCGCACGTATGCTCCCGTCGCGCTGCCGACGTTGGTGGGGCCACCGTCGGTGGCGATCATCGGAGCCGGCCCCGCGGGCATGTTCTGTGCCTGGGCGCTGGCCAAGCAGGGCATTCGCAGCGTGGTGCTCGAACGAGGCAAGCGAGTCCGTGAGCGACGACTCGACCTTGCGGGGTTGATGCGCCGTGGCGCGTTGGATCCGGAGAGCAACTACTGCTTCGGAGAAGGCGGTGCGGGCACCTTCAGCGACGGCAAGCTCTACACGCGGGCCAACAAGCGCGGGGCGGTCCGTGATGTGCTCGAAGCGTTCGTCGCCTACGGGGCGTCCACCGACATCATCGTGGATGCGCGCCCACACATCGGCACCAACAAACTCCCCGGCGTCGTCACCACGATGCGCGAACACCTCGAATCGGCCGGCGTGGAGTTTCGGTTCGGTGTTGCGGCCACGGGCCTGACGACCGAGGGGGGCGCGGTGACGGGCGTTCGGCTCTCCAGCGGTGAGCGGGTCGAGGCGCGCGATGTGGTGGTCGCGGTCGGGCACTCTGCCCGCGACGTGTTTCGGTTCACGGCGGACGCTGGCGCGGTCGTCGAAGCCAAGTCCTTTGCGGTGGGCGTGCGGGTCGAGCACCCCCAGCGGTTCATCGACCAGGCGCAGTACGGTGACCTTGCGGGACACCCCGCTTTGGGCGCGGCCGCCTATCGTTTGGTCGAGCGGGTGGGCGAGCAGGGGGTGTTCTCGTTCTGCATGTGCCCGGGCGGCTTCATCGCCCCAGCCGCAACCGAGCAGGGCGGACAGGTCGTCAACGGCTGGAGTCCGTCCTCGCGCGGCGGCGCGTTCGCCAACAGCGGCTTCGTCGCCGAGGTCGACGCGGGTGTGTTGGCAGGCCATGGCCTCGACCCCGACGACCCGTTCGCGGGCATCGAGTTTCAGCGTGACCTGGAGCAGCGGGCGTTTGGCGCGGGTGGAGGGGACTACATCGCACCGGCGACCCGGCTCGATGACTTCGTCGCGGGCAGAGCGTCTCGAGAACTCCCCGAGTGCAGCTATCGCCGAGGGGTCGAAGCCACCGACCTCGGCCCGGTTCTCGCCAGCCTGGCCGAACCGTTGCGTCGAGCGTTGCGCCAGGTCGACGAGCGCATCCCGGGTTTTGCGGGCTCGATGGGGGTGGCCGTCGCCGTCGAGTCACGCACCAGCTGTCCGCTTCGTACGGTGCGCGACCCAGAAACCCTGCAGTCGCCCAGCCTCGAGCACCTCTATCCCTGCGGCGAGGGAGCGGGTTTTGCAGGCGGCATCATGAGCGCCGCGCTCGACGGCATCCGGATCGCTCGCGCAATCGGGCGTGGACGCGCGGACGCGTGACGTCTGTGCAACAAGTCGCGGGAAATTCGACGCGCTGTCGATGGTTCGTGCCAAGGTTGGCCATGCGTTTGGTTTCGCGAGTCTCCGCGTGGGCTGTGATGGTGGCCGGTAGCGCCGCGCTGACGGTGGGTTGCGCGGGAAGTGACTCGCCCGCGGGCGAGCCGATCGACAGCTCGGGCGGGCCGGTCGACGACGACGATGAGGACAGTGGCGATTCGAGCCCCTCCGGGTCTGGCAACCCGACGTCCGCAGGAGAAAGCGGCGGGTGCGGGGGCTGCATCGACGACGCAGGCGCCTGTCAGCCCGGCAGCTTCAACGAAGCCTGCGGCGCCCTGGGAGAGGCCTGCGCGCCGTGCAGTGGCTCGACGGTGTGCGCCGAAGGGGTGTGCATCGAACCTCCAGCGTGCGGACCCGACAACTGTGGCGGCTGCTGCGACGGTGACACGTGCGTCGATGGCAACGTCGAGGACGCCTGCGGGGTCAACGGCGGGCAATGCAACGACTGCCCTAACGGAGCGACCTGTGACGGCGGCGTCTGCAACCTGTCTTGCGCAGACAGTTGCGACGGGTGCTGCAACGGCGAAACCTGCATCCCCCTCGACACCACGTCTGTGGACGACTGTGGCGCCGACGGCGAGGTTTGCCAGCCGTGCGGTAACGGCTTCGAGTGTATCGACGGTGAGTGTCTGTCGAGCGCCTGCATCGCGACCTGCGACGGGTGCTGCGATGGCAGCGAGTGCTTGGGCGGAAGCTCGACCGACGCCTGTGGGTCCGACGGCATGAGCTGCCAGGCCTGCGGCGAATCCACCGTTTGCGAGGCGTCTGGCTGTGTTCCCGACCCGATGGCGGTCTGGGACCTGATCATTCACGAAGGCACGGTGGCTCTCACGGATGAAGACGGCGACGCCTGGGACGCGTTCAACGGCCTGCCCGATCCGTACGTCAGGGTCGAGGTGGTCGGCATGTCGGGCGAGACCAGCGTCGTGCAAGACAACACGTTCCCCGAGTGGAACGAGGCAGTGCTCGAGGGCATCACCACCGTCCAGCTTCAAGGCGAGGTGGAGTTCTCGGTCCGCGACTCCGACATCGCGCTCGACGGCACGATCGGCACCTGTGTGGTCACCGTCGAAGACGAGATGTTCAACGCCACCTTCCAGAGCACCTGCAGCAACAGCGAGTCTGGCTTCGAGTTCTGGACCGTGTCCTACTCGATCGTGCCGGGATAACCCACGCGTCGCTCCACCGTCGCTTCGTTGTCGCCTGGAAGCGCGGGGACGAGGCCTTCTTCGGCGGTCGCGGGTTCGGCAAACTCGATCGTCGAGCCCTCGGCGATCTGCTCCACCACGCCCAGGGTGAGCCCCGCGATCTTGCCGAGTCCTACGGGGTCGATGCCTGAGGTTTCGTCGCCGGGCGCGTGATAGTCCCCGTGCACGCCCGTGAACATGAACACCACGGGCATGCCCAGCTTGTAGAAGCTGGCGTGGTCACTGCGGGTGGTGATCGAACGATCGAACGTGATCGGAATGCCGTCCCAGCCCGCACCTTCGAGGAGGTCCATCCACTGCGGGCTCGAGCCGATGCCGCCGATCAGGAGGCCCGGGTCGTCACGTAGACGGCCGACCATGTCGATGTTGACCATCGCCACGGGGGTGCCCCCTTGCCACGGGGCCGCGGCGGGGGGCTCTGCCGCGAGCGCCCGCGATCCGAGCAGCCCCAGCTCTTCGCCTGCGAACAACGCGAACACGACCGTACGCTCCGGCGGTTCGGGGCGAGACGCAAGCACACGTGCGACCTCCAACACGACGGCGGTGCCGCTCGCGTTGTCGTCCGCGCCGTTGCAGACGGTGTCCTTTGCCGTGCCGTCCACGATCGCCCGGCAGTGCCCGCGGCCGTCTTCGTCGGTGCCGATGTGATCGTAGTGTGCGCCGAGGATCACGAACTCGTCCGGCTTCTTGCCCACGATCTGACCCAGCACGTTGGGCGCAGCTTGCTCCCGGGCCTTCAGCTCCACCGAGAGTTCCGCGTCGGCGCTGAGCGCCATGGACACCGGCTCGAGCTCCCGTTCGATCTGCCCCTGCAATGACGACAGCTTGCGGCCCTTGGTCTTCAGAAGAGCGTCCGCCGCCCGCCACTTCATCTGGACGACAGGGACGCCGACGTCGCGGGCCGGACGGGTCGTGTGAAGGTCGGGCAGGGGATCGTCGTCGCGGTCGGCTTCGTCGAGGAAACTGCGCGGCCCTCGGACGGCGATGATGCCGACGGCGCCCGCATCGACCAACCGCGCCAGCTTGTTGCGCAGGCGTCCGGTGGAAAACGGAAAGCTGACCGGCGCGTCCGCGTTGGCGGTGAACAGCAGCGACGCGAACGCATCGGCGGGGAGCGGCTCGGTCGGGTCTTCGGGCACCGCGGTGAGATGTTCGGGGAGCGGGGCTCCGCCCAGGAACGGCTCGACGAGCTCCGCGAGCGCGTCGCGAGACTGTCGGTGAAGCTTGCCCAGAGCATCTCGATCCCCGGCGTCCCGCAGCGGCTTGGCTCGGGTTTCGAACTGGTCTCCGAGGGTGCGAACACGAGCGTACAGCGCTCGCGTGTCCGGCCGCCGCGGGGCGTCGAGCAGCACGATCGCGATCTTGCCCGCCAGGTCGACCCCCGCCAGGTCGTCGTATTGCGCGGGGTCGTTCGCAACCGCGCCGTAGCCGACGAACACCAGGGGCCCGCGCACGGATCCGCTCGCGCTTCCAGGCATGGGCGCGAAGCTGCTCGCTTCCGCCTCGGTCGCTCGACCCTTGCGCGCAATCGAAAGGGTCGGCGGGACGACGAGGTCGGCGCCCACGGCGATCGAAAATGGGTGCCGGAAGTCGTCCCCGACCGGCTGAACCCCCGCCGCCTCGAAGCGTTCGATCAGCACTGCCGCGGCACGGTCGATGTCGGTATGCAAGCTGTAGCGCCCTCCGAGGTCGTCGGAGGCGAGCGTCTCGATGGTCTGCATCATCGAGGCGGGGTCGATCTGCGCCGGGGGAGCGACGGGCGGCAGGGCGTCGGGGCCGACCGGTGTAGGTCCGCTCGGCTGGCAGGCCATCAACGCGAGGACGGCAAGACTCCCAATTCCCAGTCGCATGGCCGGAGTAGACCCCGACGGTAGCCGCGCTCACAACTCCAGAAGGTAGGTTGGGGTGTGATGCCTCACCTCGAAGGTCCGCCCGGGTCCTTTGTTGACGCCTCTCGCTCGGGCAGCGTACCGTCCGGAAACCGGCCGAACACCTGTCCTGTCGGGGGGATAGGCAGGAGTTCAACCTCTCACCACCGTCGAGCACGGTGACACATGGGCCGAAGGCCCGGCGCCTGAGAAGAAGGTACGAAATGAACAGACTTGCATTGTTTGGGTCTTGGAAGCGTCTCGGCATCCAAGCGGGCCTCCTGGCGGGGTTGGGACTCGCGTTCGTGGGCGGCTCGGAGAAGCCGGCTCAGGCGGGCACCGACTGTGTTGGTGACGAGGCGTGCTCCTTCAAGAAGCCCAACCTCCTCATCGTGCTCGACTACTCGTCCTCGATGAACGAGGACTACCAGCCCGGTCAAACGCGCTGGGAAGCGGCGGTCGAGGCGATCCAGAACATCGTCACCACCGACAACGGGTTCTTCGACGAGAGCATGCACCTGGGTCTGATGCGCTTCGGCCACGACCCCGATCCCGAGAACGACGGCACCACGATCATCACCGGTGGCGTGCCCGAGACGACGGGCATCACCGACGGCCAGTCGCTCGACGTGCCCTGGTACGACGCTGACGCCGACCCCACCGGCTACTTCGAGTGCAGCGGCGAAGACATCGTCGACTTCCTCACCAACGTCGAGCCGCCCCTGTGCGTCGGCATCGGCGGCTGCGCGGGTATCGGTACGTGGACGCAAGGCGCTCTGCAGGCCGCGCGCGACTACATCGGCCAGACCCGCATGGACCACCCCGAGGATCAAACGCCCGGGGACGAGCGCACCTACTTCGTCATGCTGATGACGGACGGTGTTTGGACCACGCAGGTGGGTGAAGCGCCCGCCAACGCTGGTGAAGAAGCCATGTACGATCCCGTGCCGGTCGCGGGCGACCTCTTCAGCACCGACGGCGTGCCCGTCTACGTGGTCGCGTTCGGCGACGCGCTGGGAGCAGGCTTCGCGGACGACACCGCGAGCGCCGGCGGCACCGCCTCGGCGATCGACGCGGGCGCGGGCCAGCTCGTCCCGGCACTCGAGTCGGTCATCGAAGACATCGAGGACACGGTCATCATCCCCGAGTGCACCGGCGGCCTTCCGCGCATCATGGTCGTGCTCGACGCCTCCAGCTCGATGCTCAACGAGGGCAGCCCGCTCATCAACGGCATGCCCAACCCCAACTACGAAGCCGGTGCGATGGGCATGACCGGTTGGGACCAGGCTCGCGACGCGCTTTCGGGCGACTCGTCGCTGTTCGACGTGCTCGTGCCGGGTGTCAACAACCAGCCGGTCGAAGACCTCGTGCACCTGGGCCTCATCACCTTCGGCAGCGAAGACGACCAGCAGCTGCTCGTCGACTACGGCCCCTGCATGAAGGACAACTTCGGCTGGGCGCTCGACCCCAACACCTCGTGTGGCGCGGGTTGTGGCGACCCGTGGGGCGGTCCGCCGATCATCTGGACGCCCGTGGGCCCCGGCGACGCCGCCTACCCCGGCTTCGACCAGGACACCTACAGCGCGATGCCGGACTGCAACAGCGGCGTCAACACGCCCGACGCGTGCACCGGTTCCGCAACGGCAACCCACACCGGCTTGGCCCTGGCCAACCTCAATGCCGAGCAGTACCGGATGACTCCGCCGGCGCTGTACCCGGTCGATGAAACCACGCAGTTCTTCAACATCCTGATCACCGACGGTGCCTACAGCCTCAACGGTTGGTCCACCGACGAGCAGGTGTCCGCGGAACTGACGGACATGTTCACCAACGACAACACGACCACGTTCGTGATCGGCTTCGGGTCCGACGACCAGCTCGCTCCGCCCGAACTCACCAACATGGCGTGCTGGGGCTCCGGTGGTACCGGGATCCCCTGCGACGGCGGCACCATCGACTACTTCACCGCCGGCAACCAGGCCGAGCTCGAGGGAGCCATTCAGGACATCATCGAGCAGATCAACTTCGATCCCTGCTGCGGCTTCAACGACTGCTCGTTCAACCCCGAGCCCACCACCGGCGAGCCCGACCCGGTTCCCGGCGAGACCAGCACGGGTGGCGAAACCACCGGCTCGGAAACCACCGGCCCCTCGCTCACCTCCGGCGGCTCCTCCAGCAGTGGCGACGCTCCCGAGACCACCTCGGGCGGTGACGACAGCAGCTCGGGCGACCCCTCCACCAGCGGCGACCCGACGACCGACCCCGACCCGACCAACGTCACCGGTGTCGACTCCTCGGGCGGCGACGAGTCCAGCGGCGGCGACACCTCGGGTGCCGTCGACGACGACGGCTGTGGCTGCACCGCGGGCAACGACAAGGGCTCCGGCTGGATGGGCGGCATGTTCATGCTCGGCCTCTTCGGCCTGGTCCGACGCCGCAAGTAGTCGCAAACGCGAAACGAAGCACGCCGCCGTGGGAGACCCGGCGGCGTTTTTCGTGGTTGTGTGACGGGCTCCATAGGAGCGCGCCCGAGGGGGCCCGCCGCGAACACGGCCGGGAGGGACAGGTGCCCATGCTCGTCTGGGATTGCAGCGACAGCGTTGTTCACGAGCTAGATCCGGAGGCGGTGTCCGAACCAACCCACGATGCGCTGTTCAAGGCGGTCTTCGGCCAAGTCGAGAACGCAAGTGGGGTTCTGCAAGGGCTTCTCGAGCCCGAGCTCGCGCGGCGCATTCGTTGGGGGAGTCTCGCGTTGGAACCAGGGTCGTTCGTGGACCGTCGGCTCCGGCATCGTCACAGCGACTTGCTCTTCTCGGCCGAGACAGACGCCTCGACCGTGCGCCTCTATGTTCTCTTCGAGCATCAGTCGACTCGTGATCCATGGATGCCGCTGAGGCTCCTTCGCTACATGGTCCGGATCTGGACGGCCCTGGTCGAGGCGCAGCCGACCGAGTTGTTGCCGGTCATCGTTCCTCTCGTCCTTTCACACGCACCGAGTGGGTGGACGGTCGAGCGGGACTTCGCACACCTCGTCGATCCGCACCTTCGCGGAGTCGTGCCTTCCGTGGTTCCTGACTTCAAGTACGCGGTCTGGGATCTCGCCGAGGCGCCGAGGCGCGAGCTTCGGCGGCCGACGCACACCGATGAGGCCGCGTTGGCGCTCTGGTTGCTCCAAGCCGTCCGCGACGGAGCGGCGTTTGTGCACGGGTTGAGTGCGTGGGCCGACGTCTTCGCGCGGCTCGAACGCCATCCGCGAGGGCGTGAGAAGCTGACTCGATTGCTGCAGTACGTCGTCAACGTCGGTGCGGACATGCAGCTCGAGGAGATCCATGCCATCCTGCAAGACGCCGCGCCCGATGCGGGAGAGATCCTGATGACGACCATTGCAGACCGACTCATTGCAGAAGGCAAGGCGCGGGGCTTGGCAGAAGGCAAGGCGCGGGGTCTGGAGGAAGGGCAGCTTCATGGGAAGTCCGCTTCGCTGCTGGTGATTCTCGAGGCGCGTGGCGTTCGCATCGACGCGGCCCAGCGGGCTCGAATCGAGGCGTGTTCCAGTGAAGATGAGCTCGACCGGTGGACGGTTCGGGCGCTCACTGCCAGTTGTGCTGCAGACCTGTTCGAGTCCTGACGCTCTACGGGTCAAGTGCCGCAGAAGGTCTTGTAGCTGTCGTCGAACGCCTCGGGGGCGGGTTCGGCGTAGCGTTCGAAACCTGGCTGGGGATCGAAGGGGTGGGTGACGGCCTGCAGCAGTCGCTGGACGGGGGCGAGGTCGCCTTCGACGGCTGCGTCCAGCGCTTCTTCGACGAGGTGGTTGCGTGGGATGTAGACCGGGTTGACGGCGTCCATGCGCCCGGCAGCAGCGTTCGCGCCCCCAGCTTCTCGGGCCAGGCGGGCGAGCCAGCGCGCACTCCAGTCGTCGAAGGCGTCCGTCAACGGGGAGTCTTCGCCGCGGGCGACCGATGACAGGCCGCGCAAGGTGCTGGTGAAGTCGGCGCGTTCGGACTCGAGCAGCTTCATGAGGTCCTCGGCGAGCGCTTCGTCGTCATCCTCCGGGTCGGCGAGGCCGAGTTTGGTGCGCATCCGTGCGGTCCAGCTGGCTTGGTAGCGCAGTGCGAACGCTTGCAATGCATCGCGAGCGTGCGCCATGGACGTGTCGTCGTCGTCGTCGAGCAGGGGCAGCAGGGTTTCGGCGAAGCGAGCGAGGTTCCATTGACCGATGCCGGGCTGGTTGCCGTAGGCGTAGCGGCCTCGGTGGTCGATCGAGCTGTAGACCGTGCGGGGGTCGTAGCGGTCCATGAACGCACACGGGCCGTAGTCGATCGTTTCGCCCGAGAGCGCGACGTTGTCGGTGTTCATCACGCCATGGATGAACCCGATGCTCATCCAGTGGGCGATCAGGTCGGCTTGGGCGTTCGCGACCGCGTTGAGCAGTCCGAGGTACGGGTTGGGCGTGTCAGCGAGCTGAGGGTAGTGCCGCTCGATCGTGTAGTCGGCCAGCCTCCGGGTCGCGGCAACGTCTTGGCGTGACGCAAAGTACTCGAACGTGCCCACACGAATGTGGCTCGCGGCCACACGAGCGAGGACCGCTCCGGGCAATGGTTGTTCTCGGAACACGGGCTCGCCGGTCGCAACGACGGAGAGTGCACGCGTGGTCGGAACCCCGAGCGCATGCATGGCTTCGCCGATGACGTACTCGCGCAGCATCGGTCCGACGCTGGCTTTGCCGTCGCCGCCTCGGCTGAACTCGGTGGGCCCCGAGCCCTTGAGCTGTAGGTCGACGCGCTGACCACCACGGGTCACGAGCTCGCCGAGCAAGAGCGCTCGCCCGTCGCCCAGCTGTGGGGAGAACCCTCCGAACTGATGCCCCGCGTAGAACTGGGCCAGCGGAGCGGCGCCCGCCGGGACCGTCTGGCCCGACAGCAGCATGTGTCCATCGGTCTGCAGCGCTCCCACGTTCAAGCCGAGTTCTTCGGCAAGCGGCTCGTTGAGCAGCAACAACCTCGGGTTGGGAAACTCGGCCGCGGTGGCGGGCAAGAAGAACCCGTCCATCTGGGCGGCGAACGAGTTGTCGAAGGCGAAGCTCGCGGTCATGAACGCGCTCAGCCTACACCGTGGGCTCGGCGCCGCTGCTCAAGGCCGGCTGGTGCCGCGGTAGAGGGCGACCAGACCATCACCCACGACCTCGAGCACAGCCCGAACCGCGGCCGAGTTTCGAAGCTCGGGGTGCGTGAGTAGCCAGACCGGAATCGTGGCGCTCTTCGCTGCCGCCCGGTACTTGGTGACCTCGACGAGTTCGGGGTGCTCTGCGGCCAGCAAATGCGGCACCGCTCCGATGCCTGTTCCCGCCAGGAGGAGTCGGTTGAACGTCAGTCGGGAGGTGGTGGCCACCGCGATATGGCTCCCCTTGGTCTGCTCGCGTTCCCAGCGGCCGAGCGTGCTGGCATTGAGCGGTGGCCCCAACACGACCCACGGTGCAGCATCCGGATTCTCCGCGTGTTCGGCCGTGCCGTAGACACCGCAGCGGGCCGTGAAGAGCTTGCGACCCACGAGTTGCCGGGGCGGTTTGTCGACCGATGTGAGCGCGATGTCGGCCTCGCCCTTGCGAACGCTGGAACCGACAGGCGACACGTCGAGCAGGATCTCCAACTCGGGATGCAGCCGGCTGAGGCGGGCGAGCGGTTCGGCGAGCAGAGGTGCGAATCCATCGATGGTCGTGAGCTTGATGCGCCCCCGTACCGAAGACTGGTCCTCGACGGCGTGCTGCCGGATCCTGGACAGCGATGTCCGTGTCTTGCGAGCGAGCTCGACGAGGTTGCGGCCGACGCCGGTCACCCCACCGTCGCGCTGCGAATAACAGACGACGCCCATCGCCTGCTCGAGCGCTGCGATGCGTCGGTAGATCGTCGATGGGGCCACGCCGAGCTCGCGGCTCGCGGCGTTGGCCGATCCCAGGCGGTCGAGGCTCTCGAGGTGCCGCAAGTCGTCCCAGCAGAGATCCACCGTCTCCAGATGGCTGTCTTTCTTCGACACTTCAGTTGCGATTGTGCGACATCGTCTCGCGCAGGTGCAATGGAAGGCCGCGCTAGAGGCACGTAGGCTGCCGCGAGATGCGGAATCTCAGCGTGGCCATTCTCAGCCTGTCCCTCGGTGCCGCTGCCTGTGGTGGCGATGACGACTCCGTGACGCCCGGCCCCGGGCAGGACGGGCAGTTCGATGACGGCGTGGCGGTGCCTGGCAAGGCCGACACGCAGGGGTTCGAGGACCGCGGGTACGAGGCGACCTGCATTCTCCGGCTGGCCAACACCGCCGACTTCGAGACGCTCGATGACGACGCCGGGGTTTGGTCGGTCTCAGCGCGAGAGATTCTCGAGGCTCGAGCGGGCTCCGACGGGGTCGTGGGCACCGAAGACGACGTCGAGTTCGAAACCCTCGAGCAACTCGACGACGTGGACTGGGTGGGCTACTTCGCGTTTCAGGCCCTCCACGACCATGCGGAAGAGGTCGGGATGTGCCCCGGTCTCGGCGAGGAGTACGAGCACGCGGGTGAGCAAGAGGCGACCGATCGCATCATTCGGCTCATCGGCGAGCGTATGCAGCGGAGGTTCTCCGAGGGTGCCCGACCGTCGACCCGCGGCCTGCATGCAAAGGGTCGGTGTTTGACCGCCGAGTTCACCGTGGACAACAGCGCCTTGCCCGAGGCACTGCGTGTGGGCGTGTTTGCCGACAACACCACCTTTCCGGCCTGGGTTCGATTCAGCAACGGCGACCCGCATGTCCAAGCGGATGCCGAGGGCGACGTGCGGGCCATGGCGATCAAGCTGATGAACGTGCCGGGCGAAAAGCTGCTCGATGACGAGCGTGACGCGACGACCCACGACTTCTTGCTCAACCACACCCCGGCCGTCGCAACCGCCGATGTGATCCACTTCGCCGACGTCATCGAGTTGTCCGAGGACGGGCGCAACCCCGCGTTGGCGTTCTTGGCCTGGAACCCGTTCGACATCGAATGGGAGAGCATCTTGGTGGCGATCGAAACGATCACCACACCGATCATCAACCCGCTGTCGAGCCGCTACTGGAGTCAGACGCCGTACCGGCTCGGAGCCGAGACGAGCGCAGTCAAGTACAGTGCCCGTCCTTGTGACGGAGAGCAACCCGGTCCAGATCTGGACGACGAGGACCCGGACTACTTCACCCCGTCGATGGAGCAACAGCTGGCAGCGGGAGATGTTTGCTTCGAGTTTGCCGTCCAGAGACAAACCGATCCCCAGCGCATGCCGATCGAGGATGCGTCGATTGAATGGAGCGCCTCGGAATCGCCATTCGTCCCGGTCGCCAAGATCGTGTTCAGCGCCCAGGATTTCGCCTCGGACGACCAAGCCAATACCTGCGAACACCTCTCGTTCACGCCCTGGCATGCGCTCGAAGAGCACCGTCCACTCGGGAGCTTGAACCGTGCGCGAAGGCGTGCATACTCAGCGATTTCCTCGGTGCGCCACGAGCTCAATGGCGTGCCACGCGTCGAGCCCGAGTGACCTGCGCCGGCTGCGGCCCGGGTTTGCTCACGCGCGCAACACGGGCCCACCGGTCGCGAAAAATCGTGTGGCAACGGGCCACGCGGGTTGTTATCGGTACCGTCTATGCCGACGGACGCTGTCCAGCGTGGCCCCGAGACGAGTGTCGACCTCGACAACCTCTCGGAGAACGCCCGCAAGATCGTCGCCGAAGAGACCGAGATCCTCACCCGGATTCGGGCCCGGCTCGAACGCGAAGCCAATCAGGCTCCCGAGGCGCTCGAAGACCTCGACGCCCAGATGATCGAGCTGCGCGACGCGATCGCGGAAGCCAAAGAAGAAGACGTCGCCTCGCTCATCGACCAGATGCACCAGGTGGCGGCGCTGAGCCGCAAGCGTGGCAAGGGGCGCAGCATTCCGATCGATCCCAAGAGCCCCTACTTCGGGCACCTGTGCCTCGAGGATGCGCGCACGGGCCGGGCTCGTGAAGTGCTCATCGGACGCCACACGTTGCTCGACGATGGAGACGGCCTTTCGATCGTCGACTGGCGCAACGCACCCGTCAGCCGCCTCTACTACCGCTACGAGGAAGAGGACGAGTACGACGAGGAGTTCGGCGAGCGTACGGTCGAGGGGCGTGTGGTCAAGCGCCGCAGCCTCGCAGTCACCGACGGCACGCTGCGTCGCATCGCGGCTCCGCAGGGCACGTTCGCGCGTGGTCAGCAGGGGCAGTGGCGCGAGTCCGGCATCTCCGAGCGCCCGTCGCTCGAGGGGGGGTCCGGTTCGGCCATTCGCTACGACAAGAAGCAGCTCGGTGTGCAGGGGGATGATGCCCAGCTTCGCGCCGACAAGCGTCTGCAGGAGATCACCGCGCTCATCGACAAAGAGCAGTTCGAGCTGATCACCCAGTCCGACTCGGGCATCGTGCTCATTCAGGGCGGCGCCGGTTCGGGCAAGACCACCGTTGCGCTGCACCGTGTCGCCTACCTGTCGTTCCAAGACACGCGACGATTCCAGCCCAACAAGATGCTGATCGTCGTCTTCAACGAGGCGCTGGTCGAGTACATCCGGCACGTGTTGCCGTCGCTGGGAGTCGAAGGCGTCACCGTCACCACCTACCGTCGGTGGACGGCGCGGCTGCTGGCGCGCATGAAGATCGGCCTCGAACTCAAGCACGAGGTCGGCACCCCCGACCCCGTCTCGCGCTTCAAGAAGCACCCCGTGTTCATGCGCATGCTCGAAGAGCTGGTGCAGGAGCAGGTCGACGACGTCGAAGCCGAGCTGCGCGAGCGGGTCGCAGACCGTCCGGGCGGCAACGAGGTCATCGATGCGTGGCGCAGTTTCTCGCGCATGCCCCCGCTGACCCAGGTCGAGCGCATGCAACGTTGGCTGCACGAAGGCCCGGGGTCGCGGATGAACCCCAAGACCCGCACGCCCGCGATCAGCATCATGCGGGTGGCCAGGGACACGATGCGCGACGTCGTGGCCGACTGGCTCGAGGTCAACACCAACGCGTCGAGGATTCGCAGCGCGGTGTCGCGTCACGCCGAGGGGGTGTTCAGCGCCGCCGAGCTCGAAACCATCATCAAGTGGTGCGAACGCAAGGCCGAGCTCGACGTCGACCCCGATGACCCCGAAGAGAAGATCGAAGACGTCGCTCTCGACCCCGAGGATGACGCCGCGATTCTGCGCCTCATGCAGATCAAACACGGCGGGCTCTTCGTCGGCAGCAAGCGCTTCGAATACGAGCACGTCGTGCTCGACGAGGCGCAGGACCTCTGCCCGCTCGAGGTGCGGGTGCTGCTCGATTCGGTGAGCAAGGGCAAGAGCGTCACCATCGCGGGCGACCGCGCGCAGAAGATGGTCTTCGACAACGGCTTTCAAGACTGGCCGCAGTTGCTCGAGGGCGCTGGCCTTCCGCACACCGCCATTCAGCCGCTCAAGATCACCTACCGCTCCACGCGTCAGGTGATGGAGCTGTCGCAGCACGTGCTCGGTCACCTGCACAACCCCGAGGACCAGCTCATCGCGCGCGAGGGTGCTCCGGTCTCGTACTTCGAGTTCACCGACACGGGGGAGGCGGTCGCGTTTCTCGGAGAAGCATTGCGCTCTCTGGTCCGTCGCGAGCCCACGGCCTCGGTGGCGTTGATTTCCCGCTACCCGCAGCAGGCCGACACCTACTACGAAGCGCTGCGCGTGGCCGAGGTGCCCAAGCTTCGCCGCGTTCGTCGTCAGGACTTCACGTTCACCGCCGGCATCGACGTCACCGACGTTCGCCAGGTCAAGGGCCTCGAGTTCGACTACGTCGTTCTGCTCGAGCCCAACCGGCAGAACTACCCGTCCCACGACCAAGCGCGGCACCTGATGCACATCGCCGTCACCCGTGCCGCCTACCAGCTGTGGATGGTCAACACCGGGGACCGCAGCCCGCTGCTCCCCGAACTCGACAGCGCGCTGTAGAGCCTCAGGTCTGCAGTCCGAGCCGGGTTTCTACAGGACCCCCCCCTTGGGGTGGGGGGTCCCTCCGAAACCCTCGGTTGGCCCAACCTAGCTTCGGCTCTTTCTTCTTTTCCGCTCCGCGTCCCTCCGGGACGCTTCGCTCTCTTGCTCAGAAGCGGTAGCGCCGGGCCGAGAAACGAGTTCAGCAGGTTCTGAGTCCGTTCCTGGCTTCGAAGACGTTGTCAGCACGAGAGCTCCGCGTCCCGGAGGGACGCGGAGCGGAAAAAGAGGAAGGGGACGAAGGTAGACTCGCCGACCTGAGGGGTTCGGAGGGGAGCCCTCACCCGAAGGGGCTCCCTGGAGAACCCCGGATCGGACTGCAGACCTGAGGCACTAGCGGGCGCGGGTCAGGCGGAGTAGGCCGATCACGAGGGCGGTGGCGCCGGCGGTTGCGATGAGGCTGCCGGCGACCATCCAGCCGGTGCCTTTGGCTTGCTCGTCGGCGATGAACTCACGGCCCGGTGACGCCGAGCGAGAGTCTCCGGCGGATTCGACGAGCTCGATCGCGCGGGGCCGAAAGCGGGAGCCAGCGATGACGGCGGCCAAGCCTCCGGCGAGCAGGGTCGCGCCGCCGCCGATCCAGACGGGGGGGGGCAGGAGCGGCTTGCGAGGCTCGGGTTGTGGGGCGGGTGCCGGCAGTTCCGGCTCTGCCTCTCGCGGCGAGGGCGGAGGGTCGAGATAGGGTGTCAGCCGCTCGCGCTCTTCCTCGAGGATCGTGCGGATCTCCGGGTCGAGGTCGGCCTCGAGCGCATCGTCGACCATCGTTGCGACCTGCCGCAGCGTGTCTCGGTCGCCATCGCTCGAGAACTCGGACACGCTGGTCGTGACGATGAGCGACAACAACGTCGCGCGGTAGGGCCACGTCTCTTCGCTGGGCTCGACCTGTTCGTACGCGCCGGTCCAAGACTCGCGTGCTCCGCCGTAGTCGCCCGCGTCGAAGCGCTCTTCTCCTTGGCGGTGCAGAGATTCGATGCTCTCCTCAGGCTCGCGCAGGCCGGTCACCGCGAGCGTCCCACCGACCGCTGCGTTGCCCGGCTTGGGCTCCGCAGAAACGGTGCTCGAGGAGATCAGTGTTCCCACGAGCACCACGGATACAATCCGCAGCATCCTCGGGATGGTCTCAAAGCGTCGCGTCGGGCTCCAGTTCGTTAGACTGTGCGAACGAGCGATCGTCGCCCGCACTTTGCAGCGCGACGGGCGCAGTCCCGCCCACTCCCGCCGTCGATGAGAGACCCGTCCTCCGCACGTCCCGAGCCTCCGGGTCTCCCGAAAGTGGGCGAGGTCGTCGCGCAGCGTTATGCGATCGAACGCTTCATCGACCGCGGTGGCATGTCTCATGTGTTCGAGGCCCGGCACACGGCGTTGGGTTCGGTCTTGGCGCTCAAGGTGCTCGACCCCAAGGTCTTTCAGGGGGTCCAGGACGCCCAGGTCCGTTTCGCCCGAGAGGCACGGTTGGCGTCGAGGCTGCGCCACCCCTCGATCGTCGAGGTGTTCGACATCGGGATGACCGAGAGCGGGTTGCCGTTCATCGCGATGGAGCTTCTCGACGGGCCGTCGTTGTCCAAGATCCTTCGCGAGCAGGCGCCGCTGGGCTGGCCACGGGCCAAGGAGTTCATCCTGCAGATTCTCGACGCCCTCCAGGTCGCGCATGCGGCTGGTGCGGTGCATCGCGACGTGAAGCCCGACAACTGCTTGGTGGTGGAGGGGACCGAGCATCTCAAGCTGCTGGACTTCGGGATTGCGCGGGTGCTGCACGAGACCCAGGTGACCGTCGCCGGGACGATGATGGGGACCCCGCACTATCTGTCGCCCGAACAGGCACGCGGGGCGCAGACCGACGCACGCACCGACGTCTACTCCGCGGGCATCGTCTTGTACGAGATGCTCACCGGCCACTGCCCGTTCGAGCAAGGCACGACGTTCGAGATCGTCGGCGCGCACATCAAGGAGCCGCCACCGCCACTGTCGTCGCTGATCGACGTCAGTCATCTTCCCGCCGGGTTGCCCGAGCTGCTCGACCGGGTGCTCGCCAAAGATCCAGCGTTCCGCCCCGCCGATGGAGGCAGCTTTGCCGCCGAGCTTCGAGCGCTCGACACGGGGGCGCCGGCACTGTGGAAGCGGCCCGCGGTTTGGGCGGGAGCGGCCGCCGCTGCCTTTGGCATCGGGCTCGCGACCGTCGGTCTGATCGCCGCTGCTTCGGATGACGCGGCCGAGCTCGACCCGGTGTTGGTCGCATCGGCTCCGGTGCTCGAAGCTCCCGCCATTGCGCAACCGACCCCGGTTGCCCCGACGAAACCCGCACCCGAGGTCGTGGATACCGAACCCACGCTTCCGACCGCGCCCGTGTCGGAACCGGTTGTCGTGGTCGAGGACGAGCCGGCGGCCCTGCCCGAAGAGCCGCGTCGCAAACGTGGTGGAGGCCGCAAACGAAAGGTCGCTCGGGCCCTGCGCAAAGCTGCGGCGTCGTGTGCCAAGTTTGCCCCGCCCGGCGGGGCCAAGGTCGCGGTGCGGGCCGAGGTCACCGCATCGGGAAGCGTGCGTGGGGTTCAAGTCAAACCTCCGTACTCGGGGTCGGTGCTGGGGCGTTGCGTCGCACGAGCGGTCGACCAAGCCAGCGTTGGCGCCGGCGCTCCGGTGATCTTCGACCAACGTGTTCGGATCGGGGGCTGAGCGGTAGACTGTGCCGGCATGCCTTGGCACCGCCGCATCTCGTGCCTCTTCGGAGCGAGCGCGCTGTTGTGCTCGGGGTGTTTCGGTCGGTATGCCCCCGCGGATACGGACACCGAAGCCGGCTCGGCGGTGTCGTCCTCGACCGCGGTGTCGTCGACCGGCTCGTCTTCGAGTACGGGCGATGCCGACGTTTGCGAGCATCTCGACATCCTCATCCTCACCGACGTGAGTGTTTCGATGGCCCCGTTCGCTGCGGGCATCGTCAACGTGCTGCTCGCGCTCGGGACTCGAATCGAAGACACCTTCGGTGGGGTCGGGGGCTACCGACTGGCGCTCACCTACAACGTGCCGCCCGTGGTGAACGAAGGGGCCTATTCGGTGCCGCCGGAGGGCGAGCAGTGCACGCAACTCGGGGCTCTCGTGCGCGGCCAAGACGACTGCGTCGAGGCGTTCGAAGGGCGGCCGTACCTCACGGATGCGGACGATCTCGGGGCGGGGCTCTCGTGTCTCGCCGCAGGGTTGGTCGGCGGGCAATGGGACGAGAGCTACGAGACCCCGCGCACCCTCGACGCGATCGTCTCGGTACTCGAGGCCGAAGGCCAACCGGCAACCGCCGCCTGCAACGAGGGCTTTCACCGATCGCCCGACCCGCTGCTGATCATCGTGATCGTAGACTCCGAAGACGAGAGCGAAGCGTCGGTGCTCGAGGCGGTGACCGATGCGGTCGCAACGCAGGGCACCAGCCTCGAGAACGTCGGCATCTTCGTGATCGGTGCCGACGCGTCCGGGTGCCCGGACCAAGACATTCTCGAAAACGAGTGCGGCGCGCTTCCGTCGTGCCGCGTTCAGGAGTTCATCGACCGCGGCTTCAACAACGTCAGCCTCGGTGGCAACGTGCGTCGCTTCAACATCTGCCGCAGCCTCGAGGACGACAGCGCCGCCGTGGCCGACGACCTGCTCGAGCAGATCTCGGCCGTCGTGCTCAACCTGTGCCGCTGAGCGAAAGCACGGCGATGTTCGAGCCGACCGAGAGCGCGATGGACCCCGCGTTCCAGGTCAGCTTGGCGTCGGCGCGGTCTTCTTCGTTTGCCGCGAGTTGGACGGTGTGTTTGGCGACGAGTGAGCCATTGGTGGCATCGACGATGGCGAGCGAGAGCGCGTCGCCGTCGGCGGCCAACGTGTAGAGCACGCCGTCTCCGTGCACGACGGGACCGAACGCGCCCAGGGGGATTTTCCACGCGTCGTCGCCCTCGGCCACGACTTGGAGTTTGCCGCGTTCGTTGAGGGCCAGCGACGAGGTGTCGACCGCTGCGGGGGGCACCGGGTCGATGGCACGCCCGTACCTCCACAGCACGCACCCTGACGGAGCTTGGGTGTCGCCCGTGCGGAGCCGAACTTCGGAGCGTCCGCGGCAGCTCTCGGGTGCGAGCAGGGCGGCCTCTTGTGCGAACTGAAGGCCGAGCCGACCACCAGGGACCCGAATCATGCTGCGCACGTTCGACGGTGTGGAGGCCTCGAACACGGTGTGAAGCTCGCCGTCGAAGGCTCGGATGGAGTCTTCCTCGGCCAAGAACAAGGCACCGTCTTCGCCCAGGGCGACCTTGGACGAGTCTTCGAGAAACTCGCCCGAGAGTCGACCGACCGTGGCGGTGCATTCGCCTTGGGGCTCCGCGCAGCTCGAGGGGGCGATCAACATGAAGCGCGCGTCGGACAGGGCGACCAAGACGCGAGTGGCGTCGGCGTCCGCGGCCACCACGGTGGGGGCGTTCTTCTTGCCCGCCTTGGCCGGGTCGAGCAACGCGGCCTTGAAGCGCTCGGTACCGTCGGTTGCGGACACTCCGACGACCGCGTCCGCCTGGACGATTGCCACCGAGCCATCGTCCATGCCGAACACCGCGGAGTGCTCTCCTTCGAAGGTCCACGCCGCGGCGCCGCTGGAGTAGCCGACGACCTTGTCGCCGAACGATGCGACGGCAACGCCGCCGACGAGTCGAAGGTTGCGAGGAACCCCCTCGGCGGCGACGTTCCATGACGCCGGCGGAGGAGGGGCTGCGTCGGCGACGGGAGTGTCCGGGGCCGCTCCGGCAGGGGCTGCGGCGCCTGCTGCAGCCGCCGGGGTCGACGGGGACGGAGCGCTGGCGGACGGCTTCGGAGCGCTGGCGGCGGGCGGTTTGCCCGTTGCGAGGTCGGGCAACGCGTCGGGCTCGTGCAGGAAACCCGCAGCACCGGCGATGCCCCACGTCAGTGCAGCCGCGACCCCAGCCACGAGGAAGGGGACCGCCGAGCGAGACGCACCGCGTCCGCCGGGGATGATCGACGCCGGGGTGGGCGCGGCCTTGGGGATCGGAACGGCCGCGACTTGGGTGCCGCCCGGCATTGCGACGACCTGCGTGCCGCCCGAGATGGGCTCGTCGGCCTGGGGCACCGGACTCGGGGTCGACACCAGGGTCTGCGCGTCCTGGAGCGGGTCGTCCATTTGAATCGGGCCGAGACCGACCGATTTGCCGCCCGTCTTCCGACTGGGAAGCTCGAGGCTGGGCAGCACGGGATCCGAGGCCGGCACGTCGCGTCGGCCATCGGAGCGCACTGGCTCATCCAAGTCGAGCAGGGGCTGGCTCGGATCGAAGCGCCGACCCTTCGATGGTCGAGGGGGAGGCGGCGGCTTCGGGATGCGACGGGGCGGTCCGCTCACGACTCCATGACGATACGTTGCCGTCCCATTCCCTGCCAACGACGGTCCGGTGTCGTTGCCTACATGAACAACTGATTGGCGCCGCGATTGCACGGTTGTTGCTGGGGAAGAATGCCTCAGCGCAGCACGAGCCAGACGAGTACTCCCGCGATCGCGAGGTGCAGCGTCGTCGCTCCGGCCAAGTGCAGTGCAAATGCGCGTTTGCGGGTCTTGTGCCGAAGCAACTGGCGTCCGAGCCAGCCTCCCGGGGCGCCGCCGAGCCAGCTCATCCGATGCAGCGTTCGTTCACGAACCCGTCGTCCGTTGGACCGAGCGCGGCGTTTGTCGATCGCGTAGGTGACAAACGTGGCGAAGCTGAAGACGGCGACGGTTGCGAGATGGGCGATGAGAGCCTGGAGCGCGAGAGGCAACGCCAACCACCGTAGCAGCCCCGAGTCGGCGGCCCGATGTGTGCCTTGCTGCTGAGCGGTGCGCGCCCCACAGAGGTTTCTCGGTGCCCGATTCCGACTCCAAACACTGCCGTTTCATCGACCGGTGTCCGATGTATCCGCAGTTTCAGCTGAAGTCGGTGCTCGCGATCTACCAGCGTCGCTACTGCCGAGGGCGCCACGAAGAGTGCGAGCGCTACAAACGCGCGAGTCAGGGCACGATGCCGGAGCCGGACCTGTTGCCCGACGGCGACCGGCTCACTTCTTTCGCGGACGCGGAATGTTCAGCTGATTGAGTCGGCTGCTCAGCGTGCGGCGAGAGATGCCGAGCTGTTTGGCGGCGCGGGTCTGGTTGCCGCCGCAGTCGGCGAGCGCCTGAATGATGCGCTGGCGCTCGGAGTCCGCCGAGGGGTTCGCCCCCGTCGAGGGGGAGTCTGCTCCGAGAGCCGGAGCGGCGCCCGCGGGCGGTGCGGCCGAGGTGCGACCCGGCGCGTAGTTGTTGCCGACCGCGAGGTGTTCGGGATCGACGATTCCACCCGTGGACAGCAGGACCGCGCGGTTGATCGCGTTCTTGAGCTCGCGAATGTTGCCCGGCCACGTGTAACCCTGCATCCATGAGATGGCCTCGGAGGACAGGAGCGGCACGGAGCCAAACCCGGCCTCGCGCGCGGCCTCGGCGAGGAACGAGCGGGCCAGTGGTACCACTTCGTCGACGCGCTCACGCAGCGGCGGAATGACGAGGGAGATCCCGTTGAGCCGGTAGTAGAGGTCCTCGCGGAACCGGCCCGCCGCGACCTCTTCGGCGAGGTTGCGGTGGGTGGCCGAGATGAATCGAACATCGACCGGCGTCTGCTTGATGCTGCCCACCCGATGCACGGCGCGCAGCTCCAGCACACGCAGCAGTTTGGCCTGTGCCGACAGCGGCATCTCGCCCACCTCGTCGAGGAAGAACGTGCCGGTGTGTGCGGCTTCGATGAGTCCGGGCTTGGCCGACGTCGCGCCCGTGAAGGCGCCTTTTTCGTAGCCGAACAGCTCGCTCTCGAACAGCGTGTCGGTGAGCGATGCGCAGTTGATGCCCAAGAAGGGAGACGACGCGCGCGGCGACATGCGGTGCAGCGTGGAGGCCATCACCTCTTTGCCGACGCCCGTTTCGCCGAGGAGCAGCACGTTGATCCGACTGGACGCGACCCGCCGCGCCAGTCGATGCAGCCGCCGCATCGCGTCGCTCTGCCCTTCGATGCGCTCATCGGCGAGGGATGCGTTCTCCGGGTCTTGCTGCCCGCCCAGCACTTCCCGTTGAACGATCACCACCGTGGAGCCGAAGTCGATCGTTTCGCCCACGCTGATCGGGGTGTCGACGTTGGGCTGGATCTTCTCGCCGCGGACAACGGTGCCGTTGGAGCTCCCGAGGTCGCGAACCATCAGAGTGTCCCCCAGGGTGATCGCCGCGTGAACGCGTGAGATCAAGGGATCGGGGACCTGAATGTCGGCGGTCTCGGAGCGGCCGACGGTGACTCGGCCACGGTCGGGCAGCTGGTGGGCGACCGGGTCTCGATCGCTGATGACGAGCAGCTTGAATCGCCCCAACTCCACCGAGAGCGAGCCGGGGTCCATCGTCGGGAGTTCTCGTCCGATCGGTTGATCTGCCATTCGCGCTGCGCCGAGCCAAAGTCGTACCATGATTGCCCTCTGTCCGCGTACGAGCGCCCGCACCGCTCAGAGCGATGCGGGCCTGTCGTGTTGTTCGACGATTAGAGGACGAACGCCCAGACGGTGTAGAGCACACCCATGGCGATGGCGAAGAAGCCCAGGGGAACCTGGAACTTCGAGAGCTTGAGTCGAAGCTCTTGTCCTTTCGCGAGTGCCGTCTCGTTCTTGCTGAGGACCCACTTGCTGATCAGCTTGAAGCCGAGGATGAAGCCGACCAGGAGGTCCGCGACGCCACTGAGCGTCCAGAAGATCCAGTTGAGCGGTGCGTCGCTGAGCATCGACATCGCGCCGACGCAGCTGATGATTTCCATGACGCCCCAGCCGAACATCAACACGCCGATCCAGCCCTCGTAAGGGGTCAGCTTGTCGATGAGTTCTTTTGCGTTTGGCTTGCGCGCGATGATGAACGCCGATGCCGCCAGAATTCCGCCACAAATGGTGATGATGCCGCCCATGATTGCTTCCTTGTCTCCGTTGCGATTGGTGTGTGGTTCCCGCCCGGTGTCGTTCGGCGGTGCTGTCCCCTAGGAGAGCAAGCGGTGTTCCCTACCCCCACGAGTAGGGATTCCGGTCACTTACTCGAGTTGCGCAACACGGGGGATTTCCCCAGTTGCGCAGCGATTGCCCGAGTTGAGCAACGAAGGGATCAACCGCTGCACGACGAGGAGCGGTACTGTGCAGGCCGATGGGCAGCGAGGACGTCACGCTTCGCGCCGACGAGACCACGCACCCCGAGCGCGGACAGGGCGACACGCCCGAGCGATTCGATCGCTTCGGTCGCTTCGTGGTGCTCGAGCGCATCGGCTCGGGCGGGGCCGGAGTGGTCTACCGGGCCTACGACCCGCAGCTCGATCGATCGGTGGCCATCAAGGTGCTTCATGGCGGGGATGCGACCGTCCGTCTGCTCGCGGAAGCACGGGCGATGGCCAAGCTCCGCCATCCCAACGTCGTTGCCGTACACGATGTGGGTGAAGCCGATGGCCGTGTGTGGCTCGCGATGGAGTACGTCGAAGGCGGCACCCTTCGGCAGTGGCTCGATGCGGAGGCGCGGACCGAGCGGGAGATCCTGGAGGTGTTTCGCCGGGCCGGGGCCGGGTTGGCGGCCGCGCATGGGGAGGGGCTGGTCCACCGGGACTTCAAGCCCGACAACGTGCTCATGCACGACTCGGGGCGGCCCGCGGTGACGGACTTCGGCCTCGCACTCCTGGAGGAGCGCAGCACGTCGCCCGCCGAGGGAACGGCGCTGGGCGACGAAACGCTCACCAGTCGCCTCGCAGGCACGCCCGCGTACATGTCCCCCGAGCAGTTTACAGGGCAGGTCGTCGGTCCTGCCAGCGACCAGTACTCGTTCGGGGTGGCGTTGTTCGAGGCGGTGTGCAGGCGCCGGCCATTCGAAGGCGCGAGCGTGCCCGAGTTGTGCAAACGCGTCGTCGATGGAGCGTTCGAGTTCCCGCCTGGCGTGGCGGTCCGACCGTGGTTGCGCTCCGTCTTGGAGCGAATGCTGAAGCGGGATCCGGAGGACCGGTTCGTGTCCATGCACGCGGCCGTGCGTGCGCTGGATCGTGAGCCCGTCGTTCGGCGGCGACGGATGTTGGGTGCGGGGGTGGTGGTCGCCGCAGTGGCGGGAGCCGTCGGTGCGTTTGCGGACGACGGGGATACGGCGTGTGACGCTGGGGCCAGCACGGTCGCGGAAGTCTGGGGGTCCGAACAGCGGCAGGCTCTGGAAGAGGCGATTCTCCGAGCCGATGTTGGCGTCGCGGCGGCATCGATGCCGGTGGTCTATGAGGCGCTCGACGGGTGGGCGAGCGCGTGGGCGACCGCGTACGACGACGCGTGTGAGGCGACGGTCGTTCGCGGCAGCCAGTCGCATCTACGCATGGCGTTGCGACACGAGTGCCTCGAGGACCAGCTCGGTCATGTGGCATCGCTGACCGAAGAGCTGGGCGCGGCGGACGGTGATGCGGTTCGAAAGGCGTTCGACGCCACGCGAAAGCTGCCGCGTCCGCTCGAGTGCGAGGACCCGATGTCGAGTCGCGCGCTCACGCCTCGCGAGCGTGAAGCGATGCGTTGGAATGCACGTGCTCGCGTTCGCAACGACCTGGGTCGCTACGCGAGTGGCCTGATCGCCACCGAGCGTGGGCTCGCGGTGCTCGAAGCACAGGCCTCGCCCGTGCGCGTGGAGTTGCTCGCAGCCCAGGGGCAGTTGGCACGTCGCGCTGGGGACAACACACGGGCCGAAGCGTCGTTGCGAGAGGCGGTGTTGGTGCACGCCGACGCGGCCAATCCTCTGGCGGCGGCTCGGGCGTGGCTCGAGCTGTCGCTCCTCGTCGGCGAAGTGCTGGGAGAATCCGACCGGGCCGAAGGGGTGCTGCTGGCCACCCAGGCGGCCGTGCGTGCGCTGGGCGACCCCGACATGGAACGCCGGCTGGCGAGTGTGCAGGGCTCCGTCTGGGTTCGGGCGGGTCGTCTGGACGAAGGCGTCGCATCGTTGCAGCGTGCGGTCGAACTCTCGGCAACCCTCGAAGATCCCGTCGCTCGTTCCGTGGTGCTCGGCAACTACGGCAACGCGCTCTACGAAGCCGGGCGATACGAGGAGGCGCTGAAGGCCTTCGACGAAGCGCTGGAGCTCGACGTCGAGGGACTGCCGCCAGGTCATCCGACGTTCGTGCTGGACCACCAGAACCGAAGCCGGGCGCTGCATCGATTGGGGCGGAACGAGGACGCGGTCGAAGAGCTCCGCGGCGCAATCGAGGCGGGCGAGCGCAGCTTCGGTCCCGATGGGCCGCAGCTGGGTGGCCCGCACTTGAACCTCGCCGTGTCGCTGATGGAGATGAGGGCGTACGAAGAGGCCGAGCGTCACATCGAGCGTGCGGTCGAGTTGTGGACGGGGGCCTATCCGCCCACGCACCGCTACTTCGACATCGCCGACACGAACCTGGGCATCATTGCCAACCAGCAAGGACACTCCGAGGAGGCGCTCGAGCACTACCGCCGCTCGAAGGCCCGAGCGATCGAACGTGACGGTCCGAAGGCCGCGTCGGTGTCCACCCCGCTGCTCAACGAAGCCAACGCACTGTTCGACTTGGGGCGATACGAAGAGTCCGCGGCCGGGCATCGCGAGGCGCAGGCGATCGTGGCAGCGACCGAAGGTGCCGAGCATCCCGGCCTGGGGTATCCGCTCATCGGTCTGGCGCGCGCTCTGTTGGCGCTCGAGCGCTACGACGATGCCGTGGCGGCGGCCGAGCATGCGCGGGCGGTCCGGGAAGGCAAAGTGGGACCAGCGGAGATGTATCTGACCAACATCACCTTGGCCGAGGCGCTGGCGCGATCGGGGGCCCTCTCCGAAGCCCGGGTTCGGGCCGACGCCGCGGCGCGCTCGTTTGCCGAGACCGGGCTGGACGACGCCCTCGCCAAGGAGCTCCGCGCGTTCGATGAGGTGTTCGGTCGCCCGGGCGACGCTGCCGATTGAGCAACTCCCGGTACGTTCCGATCTTTTCGTAGGCCAGCGCCCAAAAGAACCTGGTAAAGCTGCCGTTTCTCCCTACTGCGGGGTCGTGTGTCTCCTCGCGTTCGGGTACTGTAGCCCCCGGGATTGGACGCGGAGAGCGAACGGGTTGGTGTCATGCGAAACAAACTCTGGATAGCGGCTCTTCTCACTGCGGTCGGCCTGCCGGCCACCGCCAATGCAAGCGGTCTGGACCTGCAGAATCCAGATCCGTCCTGGGACGAGGGGCCGCCGCGCGGCGCCTACGTCTGGCTCACCGACGAGCAAATGGACGCGATGGACGAGGCCGAGCCTCCGGATGTCCAGTTCGGAGGACAGCACATCCTCTATCTCAACCGCTGCCAGGGCGGGCTGACCATCACTGGCAGCAACCAGAACGATTCGACGAACAACCAGTCGACGGTCGGCGGTGGCACGTTCCCCGAGTACCCCTACGGTGACGCGAGCTGGAACCAGCTGGTCGCCGGGACGCGGGAGCTGTTCGAGCCGTACGCGATCACGGTCACCGATGTCGACCCGTCTCCTGCGCCGCACGACGAGGCGATCGTTTGCGGCACGCCCGGCGTGATCGGCCTTCCCAACGGCGTCGGCGGTGTCGCGCCCTTCACGTGTGGACAGATCCCCAACGCGATCACGTTCACGTTCGCGGGGGTCTACGGTGGCGACGTCGACCAGATGGTGGCGACCGTGGGTCAGGAAGCTGCACACGCATGGGGCCTCGAGCACCTGCTCAGCTGCAACGACCCGATGACCTACCTCAACAGTCCGTGGAGCGACGAGGGCTCGTGTTGGCCCAAGAGCTTCCAGGACAAGAACTCGCAGTGTGGCGAGTACTCGGCGCGATCGTGCGACTGCGGTGGCAACACGCAGAACTCGCACCAGCACATCCTGAACATGTTCGGGGCTGGCGTTCCCGATACACAGGCGCCCTATGCTGCGATCGTGTCGCCGACCGACGGCGAGGCTTTCCCCGTGGGTGCGACCTTCCCGATCGAGGTCGAGGTCTCCGACGACACCCAGGTCACCAGCGTCACGCTCTACGCCAACGGGAGCTCGCTGAGCACGGACGCGTCGTCGCCGTTCGGACCGTTCCCCGCCCAGAACACGCCCGAGGGCGTGTACGAGATGTACATCGAGGTCGAAGACGCGGCCGGCAACTCCACCAACTCCGAGGTCATCACGGTCTACGTGAACGCCGAAGGCCAAGCGCCGGAGACCTCCGGCGGAGGAGGCAGTGGTGAGGGCGACAGCGGCGACGATGGCGATGGCAGCGGGAGCGGCGGTGGAGACGGTGGCGGCGGCGACGGAGACGGTGGCGATGACGGCAGCGACTCCGAGCCGTTCGAAGACTCCGCCGGCAGCGGCTTGCCTCCGGGCTACGGCTCCGCAAACGACACCGCCGACGGCTGTGCGTGCGCGACGGGGTCGGGCAACGACCGCAGGGGCGTGTTGTTCCTGGGTGTGATGTTCGGCGCTGGCCTTCGCGCCCGGCGTCGTCGCTGAGCGACGCGACCCAAAAAGCGGCCCATCGCGAGAGCGGGGGCCGCTTTGTCATTGGTTGTCGCTCAGCTGCGTTTGGCGACCCAGGCCCGGGCGATGCCGGACAGCGAGGGCAGGACCAAGGTGGCCCCGAACGCGGCGAGCACGATGCCCATCACTGCGACCGCTCCAATGCCTCGGACGCCGGCCGAGTCGGCGACCATGAACGCCGCAAAGCCGATCGCCGTGGTGGCCATGGCCGCCATGATCGCGCTGCCGGTTTCGACCAGCGACAGCAGCAGGCCGTCGGCTTCGCCCTTGGTGCGGCGGATCTTGTCGGTCAGGTAGACGCCGTTGTCGACACCGATACCCAGAATCGCCGGGAGGATCGGCAAGTTGAACAGGGTGAACTCGACGTCGAGCGACGCCATCATGCCGACCAGCCACAGCAGGGCGAGACCCAGCGGGAGCAGGGTGAGGATCGCTTGGCGCAGCGAGCGAAGCTGCCAGTAGACCAACAGGGCGACCAGCGCGGCGGCCATGCCGAGCACCACGGGCGCCTCTTCGCGGAGCATGAGGAACATCGCCGCGTAGACGGTGGTCTCGCCGACGAACAGGTCGTCCGACTCGAGGTACTGGTCGGTCTCCTCGCGGAACTCGACACCTTTGCGCATGTCGGCGGCGTCGAAGGCCGGGTAGGCGAACACCCCGTAGGCACCGTCTTCGGTGCGCACGGCATGCAGAAGCTCGGTGGGCAGGTCGTCGATGCCGAACGGACGCGCCGACAGCATGCGGATCAGGTTGGCCGCGTCTTCTTTGTCGATGCGTGCCGACTCGGGTGGCTTTGCATCGGAAGGGTCCTCGTCCCAGTCGTCGCCGGCGTCTTCGTTCTCTTCCCACTCGCTGCCGTCGAAGTCGTCGCCGGAGACCTTGCGGGCACGTGCGAGCAACTCGGTGGCGTCGACGTCGGCCGACTCGGCCATCGCCTCGATCGTGGAGGGCTCGAGCAGGGTGAGGATGGCTTCCTCGCGTTTCGCCGGGTCGACCGTCGTCGGCGGCAGCAAGTCGGGGGCGCCGAACAGCTCGGCGACGACGGACTCTTGCCCGGCGTCGAGTCGGGCCTGCCGTGCTGCGCGGGCTTCGTCGAGCGTGGCACGTGCCTCTTCGAGGCTGTCCCGCACCAGGATGCCGGCGTGAATGTCCCGCCCGAAGATCTCGGAGATGAGCTGGACGTCGCCCTCGGAGATGTTGCGTGTGTGGTCGGACTGCAGCTCGCGCCCGTTGTACGCAAAGCCGACGTCGGCGGCCTTGTAGGCGGAGTAGCCGGTGAGGACCGCCAAGATGGCGAGCACCAGGCCGGGGCGGGCGAGCAGCAGCGCCGACAAGATGCCGCGTCGAAGCCGAGGCGGCTTGGCGCGCTTGATGCCCACCAAGCAGCTGAGGGCGGGGAGCACGGTGACCATGGCCACCAGGCAAAGCGCGACACCCATCGCGGAGATCACCCCGAACTCGGCGAAGGCCGGGAAGTCCGAGGTGGCCATGATGGTGAACGCGCCCACCGTGGTGCTCGAGGCGACCAACAGCGGCACCACCAGGTTGCGGAACGCGAGCCGAATCGCTTCGTCGTTCTCGCGTTCGCGCCGTTCCTTGCGCGCCCGTAGGAAGAAGTGAATGCCCGCGTCGATGCCGGCCCCCATCACGACGGTAGAGATCATCGACGTCATGACGTTGAGGTCGCCGATGATCAGGTACGTCGCGGCAAGCGACCACACGACACCGAAGGTGAGAGGCACCAACAGGATCAACACCGCGCGGGCGGAGCGGAACAGACCGTAGAGCACGACGATGACGCCGAGCAGTGCGACCGCACCGGCACGGACGGTGTCGCGCTGCACGATGGTGTGTTCGTCGGCCTTGATCGTGTAGGGCCCGACCAGGTTGACGGTGATCTTACCGGCCCAGGGGGCCCCGTCACGCTCGAGCACCTCGTTGGCGGCGGCCCGCATTTCGTCGGTGATCTGCTTGCAGAACTCGAGGCTCGCGGCGGGCTCGGTCGGCCGCAGCAGCATGACGTTGGCGTCGATGCCTTCGCGTTCGTAGAGGTCCTCGAAGCCCGTGCGGGCGAGGGACTCCTTGCGCTTGGCCTCGATGAATTTCTCGAGGTCTTCTTTGGCGCCCTCTTTGGGCTTGGTCAGGCACAGGTCGGGCTCGGCCGCGCATGTCTCGGCGTGCAGCCACGCATCGATCAGCCCTTGGAGCTTCTCGAGCTCCGCATCCGACAGGTAGTAGAGCGCGTGGTCGAGGAAGAAGTCGCTGGGGAGTCGGTAGTCGACGTCCTTGAGCAACGGGTGCCCGACGAGGTGTTCGGCGAGCGCATCGCTGTAGGCGTGGCGCGCTTCGCTGTCGCCTTTGACCACTACGTTGACGCTGCCGGTACTGCCGAACGTTTCCTCGATCGACTCGAGGGCGAGGACGACGTCGTGGTTGCGGGGCAGCAGCCGCCGAAGATCGCTGTCCACTTCGAGCTTCGCGGCAAGCGAAGCCGCGAGCGCAGTGAACAGGACTGCGACGACGAGAATCGCGCGATGCCGCCTGAGGACCCAGTCGATCCAGCGGTCCCGCAGTGGGGGCGTCCCGGCCAAACGGCCGCAACTCTTGCACGATTTGGCGCTCGGAAGCCACCTCAACCGTGCCCGGGTTTACGTCGGCGGTACGGTCCCTCGTCGGCGCCTCAGCACGCCGAGCAGGCCGACGAACAGCCAGCCGGCACGGCCCCCTGGGTGGCCCTCGGTTCGGTCCAGCGCGCATGCGCAGCCCGCACGCTCCGAGGACCCGTCTGCGCTCTCGCCGGAGCCCTCGGTTTCCGTGAGTTCCCCCCCAGTGGTGGCGCCGGGGTCGGGCTCGACGTCCGGGTCGTAGAAGCCGCAGATCTCGATCGGCTCTCCGAAGGGAACGTCGCTCTCCTCGTCGTCGCCGAACACGAGAAATCGTCCCTCGGCGTGGTCGATCCAGGTTGGCGCACCATCGCGTTCGGCGACCGCGCGGATCAGCAAGGGTTGGCCGACCTGCTCGGACGACGCGTCGAACGGCACCGCAAACGCGCCGGGGCCGTCGAGGCTGGAGAACGTCTGCCACGCGGCGGCGTCGTCGTCACCACCGAGCTCGATGAGCGACGCGAACTGCAGCTGCACGCGGTCGGTCGACGCGGCACACCCCTGCACCGGAAACGTGAAGCCGGGCCGGAGTTGCATGTCGTCGAGTGACGGCGTCCGCAGTCCAACGGCCGGCGGGGCTTCGGACTCGTCGTCGAAGACGCGCACGACACCGCGGCGGGTGCTCCACAAGTTGAGCGGAGGCTCGTAGGTGTACCCGCGCACGACATAGTTGCCGGGAGGAACCGCGGAGGTGTCGAAGTCGAGGCCGGCCTCGGTTGCTTCGCAGGTGATCGGGATTCGAGCGTCCGCGGCGTTCATCGGGAACACGCACCCTTGCAGGTCGGCGCGGCGTTCGAGGATGTCGTCGTCGGAGGGCATCGCGTCGATGCTCTCCCGCGCCAACGCGTCTTCGGCTTCGGCGACGGTGATCCAGTTGGGCAGGTCGAGCAGACTGCCGTGCACGTCTTCGCAGACGAGAAAGAACTGAAACCGCCGAGAGTCCGCGGGCTCGTCGTCGGTGAGCATCGAGTCTTCACGCGGCAACCCGATGTCGAGATGGAACACCGGGTCCTCGGAGCGGTCGACGTCGGCGATGCACGCGGCGAGCGGGTAGATCGGCGGCGTGCGCACGCCCGCGCCGTTGGAGGCCAGCACCACGTTGGCCACGGGAAAGCCGAGCACGGGGAGCAGCCGCAGAAACACTCCAGTCAGCGTTGCCCGAGCCGACGCGCCGCGCAAGTACCCCTCAAGAAGCGGCGTTGTCTCGCCCCGGTTCTGGCAGCCCGACCCACACGAACACCCCCGTCAGGGCGATTCCCGAGCCGGCGACGATGGCACAGCCCGCGAATCCGTAGTGACCGTACGTGGAGCCCGCCACGGCCGCACCGAGGCCGCTGCCCAGCTGGCCGAGCGCGACGACCAAACTCATCAAGGAGCCGCGCTCTTTCGCATCGGACAACGCGGTGAGCAGCGCCTGAAACGGGGCCATGCGCATCGCGAGCAGGATCATGGCCACGAAGAACATGATGTGCGCCGTAAAGGTGCCCACCACGAACCACGGGGTGATCACGAACAAGAGGGCATTGCCCCAGCACGACGCGATGATCATCGGCTTGCGACCGATGCGATCGCTGAGCTTGCCCGTCTGAATGCCGAACAGCACGCTGGCGATGCCGCCGATCATGAACAGTGACGCGATGTCTCCGGGCGATAGGCCCCGGCTCGTCTCGGCCCACTTGGGGAAGTAGACGACGAAGCTGGAGATCGCGAAGAACATCGACGCGTACGCCAAACCCGAGAACGCGACCGGGCGCTGGCGGAGCAGCCCGTGGTAACGCGCTGCCGAGGTGCGGACGTCGAGAGACTCGCTGCGTTCGACATCGGGTTGCGGCACGAACGGCACGGCCATGGCGAACGCGACGGCACAGACCGCGGCGAACAACACGAACGCCGATCGAAAACCGTAGGCGTCGGCGAGCAGTGCAGCCGTGGGCACGCCCGCGACCTGTCCCACGGCGAACCCACTCATCACCCAGCCCGAGGCCCATCCTCGGCGGTGGTAGGGGAAGTAGTCACCGACGTACGAGACCGCCGACCCGGTGAGCGCACCGCCGGCCGCACCCGCGAGCACACGGACGCCGACGAGCGACCAGAAGTCGCTGGCGAACTGGTGCATGCCGAGGGCCACCGACATGATGCCGGTGCCAATGAGAATGATCCGCCTGCGTCCGATGCGATCGCTGATCGGACCCGCGACGAGGGCGAACAGGGCGAGCGACAGGGCGTAGCCCGTGACCACGAAGCCGAGTCGGTCCTCCGAAATGCCGAGCTCGAGCTCGATGCGCGGCAGGACCGGCGCGACGATCATGACCTGCGAGCTGACGGCGAGCACCATCAGCCACAGCGGCATCAGCACCAGCCAGTCGCTTCTGCGAGTCGGGCGGTTGTCGGGCGGGCTCGTCACCGTGGGCGGTGCTGAGTCCCTTTGCCGGCGGTGATGAACAGGGCCGTGACCTCGCCGTCGGTGTCGGCCGTATGCCAGACCCCGGGCTCGTTGATCACATACTCCCCAGCCTGGAGGGTGGTGCGGTGTTCTTCTCCGTCGATCTCCTGAATGATGGTGAGCGTGCCCGCGGTGCACACCACGACTTCGGTGCCCTCGGGATGCATCTCCCACGAGTCCCAAGGCGCCGAGAAGCTGTGCATGGCGACGAGCCGCCCCTCGGCTCCATCGCCAGCGTGGCGTTGGCCGTAGCCCGCATACCAGCTCATGTCGCCGGTGAACTGCGGTTGCACGACGGCGGTCGCCCCGAGGCCGAGATGGATCGGATTGCCCTCGAGTTTGCGGCCGTCACTCACTCCCGCAGAGTAACAGGCCCGGCGCTGACCGCCGCATGAAGGCCCGATGAGGGACGGTCGTTGCGGCCCGGCTTTGGGCTACGCGGGGGACTCGGCGCCCCAAGCCTCGAGGACCGGAAGCATCTTCTTCAGCACGTGGCGCTTGACCACGCCCGCACCGTCGGCGGACAGGTGAATGCCGTCGTGCGCCCGTACGCGCATTTTCTTGGGCTGCGCGTCTTCGGACACCTTGACCATCATCTTGTCGACGAATGCCCCCTCGTCGTCCGTGAGCAGGTCCCAGGTATCGATGAAAAGTGCGTTGCGGCGCAGGGCCATTTCGGCGCGAAAGATCGTGTTCACCACCATGCAGCGGTTGCGGAACTTCTCGGGCCGCATGATCGGCAGGCCCACCCAGAACAGCTGTTGCGTCTGGGGAGCGAAGATGTCGGCCAGCGCGTTGACCCGACGCGCGTACTCTTCGTTCCATCCCGCTTCGCCCCAGCGGATCCACTCGCCCTTGCCCATGTAGAGCCCCTGCACGTCGTTGCCGCCGAACATCAACACGGTGACGTCGGGCTTGCGCTCTTCGACCAAAGCCGTGGCTTCTTTGGTCCAGTTGAAGAAGTCGGGTCGTGCCATGCCCGAGCTGCTTCGCCCTCGTCGTGCGACGTCGTAGCCGTGGGTCTTGCGGAGTGCCCGCTCCAAGAACATGCCGAAACCGCCCGCGATCATCGAGTCGCCCGCGATCAGGATCTTGGGTCCGGGTTCGGAGGGGACGTCTTCGGCGCGGGCGGGACGGGCCACGCCGGCCCCGGCAAAGGACAGGGCTCCGAGGGAGAACGCTCTTCGGGTGAGTGCCATGGGGCTTCTCGAACTTGGACGCACGGACGTTCCGCGGCATTTCGACTACCCGGACGAACGGGTTGTTTGCAAATGGCGGTGCTCTGCCTATCGTGGGGGCCGTGGGCCCGCAAAGGGCGCACCTCACGCGAGGCCGACATGGCAGAGGATCACACCAAGAAGTTCATCGAGCACCTCATCACCAACAACCCGGTGATGCTGTTCATGAAGGGCAACAAGATGTTCCCTCAGTGCGGGTTTTCGTCGGCGGTCGTCGAGGTGCTCAAGAAGCACAAGGTTCCGTTCGAGGCGTTCAACGTGCTGTCGGACATGAACGTGCGCGAGGGCATCAAGGAGTTCAGCGACTGGCCCACCATTCCGCAGCTCTACGTCAAGGGCGAGTTCGTCGGCGGCTGCGACATCGTGCGCGAGATGGATGCGACCGGCGAACTCACCGAGTTGTTCGGTACGCTGAGTTCGGGCGAGGCCTGAGGCCCGTCGGAGCCACCGCCCCACCTCGGCGCGGTGGTAGGCTCGACGCATGAGTCGCTGGATGCTGGCCGCCGTCGCGTTGCTGCTCAGCGCGTGCCCGTCGTCGGTGACCTTCTTCCAGTGTGTCGAAGACTCTCAGTGCGGCGCGTCGGGGCGCTGCGAGCCCAACGAGTACTGCAGCTTTCCCGACGAAGACTGCAGTTCGAACCGGCGCTACGGAAACGAGGCCGCACCCGGCATTGCAGGGCAGTGTGTGCCCGAGGGATCCGGGTCGTCGTCTTCGGGTCCGAGCACCACCGTCGCAGCCACCGATACGAGCACGTCGTCGGGCAGTGCGGATGTGTCCAGCTCGGATGCCCCAACGTCGTCTTCTGGGGCCGCAATGGGTACGAGCGGTGAAGGCTCGAGCACGGGTCTGTTCGGGACGAGTTCGTCCGGCGGGTCATCGTCCACGACGTCGGGCCCTTGCGACGACGGCAATGCGCAGTCATGTGCGACCTGTGCCGCCGCGGAGTTCTGTGCGGATGTCACATCGCAGTGTTTGGGCGAGAGCGGCTGCATGGCGCTGGTGACCTGCATCCTTCCGTGCCAGGACCAAGCCTGCGAGGAGACGTGCTGCGAGGGCGTGACGACTGAAACCGCGGCGCTGTTCGACCAGCTTTTTGCCTGCATCGAGCCGCACTGCGCGGTCCCGGGCGGCCTGCCGACTTGCTCGTAAGGGGCATCGCCGAGGTCTGCGACATGGTCCCCGGCTGCGCGGTCATCTCCCAGTGGATGGCGTCCTGCGGATCCCACAACGACTACGTCTGCAACCAGAGCTAGCACCGACAACAGACGCTGCACTTTTTGCTTCTGCAGTCAGTTTGCGTCTTGGGCTCCAGTGCGTATAGAACGATGAGGTGTCCTCCGTTCAACCCCTGAAATCGCCGACGCCCGTGCGGAGCCGTCGATCCTTCGCGGAGGTGCTTCCGGCTGGGGTCAACATGCTTCAGCTCGAGCGAAGGTTGCCGCTCGAAGTCGCAGCGGCCCTCGACGAAGAGGCTCGCGGAGAGGCGTTCATGCGTACCGCCACCCTCGACGCCCACGCGGCCGACGCTCGCGAGTTGCTCGACACGATCGCCCACCCCGTCGCACGTCGGTTCCTCGAAGAGGACATCGCTCGGCTCGCCGAGGACTACGGTGCGATGCTCGGGCGCCGCCACCTTCACGCGGAGCTGGCCGTCGTGGCCCACGACGCGTGTCGCAAGTTCCACACCGACAACGTCACCGTGCGTCTGCTCTGCACGTACTCCGGACCGGGCACGCAGTGGGTTCGAAACGAGGACGTCGTCCGGACCAATCTCGGGCGCATCGACGTCGAGCTCGAAGAGGCCAATCGCTCCGTGCTTCGGCGCGCCGATGCGGTGCAGCACTGCGGTGCTGGCGACGTGTTGCTCCTGAAGGGGGAGGCGTTCGCGGGCAATCGGGGGTTCGGTGCGGTGCACCGTTCGCCGCCCATCGTCGCTCGCAGTTTGCGACGCCTCGTGTTCAAGATCGACGAGCGGCCCTGCGGCTGCTGAGTCCAGCGCGGCCGTCTTCGTGTTTGCACCTGCAATGTTGTTGCGTTTTTAGCTCGCGAACCCCGATCTGCCACAGAGGCGTCGGGAGGCGCCCGAGGACCGCTCCGATCGTGGCACAGTGTGCCCATGGTTCGGTTGGGTGCGGTGTCGTTGTCCACTCTCTTGTTCGTTCTCGGTGCCTGCGGTGACGACGCGCCACCTGCCGAGGGAACGGATGGTTCCTCGCCGACCACGACGACCTCGACGGGCGGGCCGACGTCGGATGCCACGACCGCTGGGGACGACTCCAGCTCGGGAGGAGGGGAGAACCTCGACGAGTTCCCCGGCCTCAGCGCTGCCGTCGAGGTGACGATCGATGAACGCGGCATCCCACACATCTATGGGCAGACGGACCTCGATGTTCTGTACGCGTCCGGATACCAGCAGGCCACCGATCGTCTGTTCCAGATGGAGCTCGTACGGCGACGCGCGTTGGGCCGGCAGGCGGAAGTGCTCGGGCCCGACTTCGTAGGCCAAGACGAGACGTCACGTCTGTTCGACTTGTCGCGGTGGGGGGCGGCGAACGTGGAGCGGCTGCGCAGCGAAGACCCCGACACGTATCGGCTGATCGTCGCGTGGCTGGCGGGCGTCAACGCTCGCATCGGCGAGGTGACCGCTGGAGCGGCCCCACTCCCCTACGGGTTCGGTCCGGACGAGCTCGACGTGATGCCCGAGCCATGGACGATGCAGGACCACTCGGCGATCGCCAAGCTGTACATGTTGGGCAACTCCAACTCACTCGAGCGGGAGCTGCTTGCGACGATCGTACAGCGGAACTTCGCCGACGCCTGGGAGCGTATCGAGCTGGCGCGTCCCGCTTTCAACGTGACGACGATGCCGCCAGGGGAGCTTCCGATGGCAGGACCGATGCTGCCGGGCCTCGCGGCTCCGGCGAAGCCGCCCATTCCCGCCACGCCACAGGAGCTCGTGGAGGGGATGCGAACCCTGCACCAGAACATGGCTCACTTGCCGTTGGTGGGCAGCAACAACTGGGCCATCGATGGAAGCTTGACCGAGAGTGGGCGACCACTGATCGCAGGTGACCCGCACCAGCCTCTGCAAAGCCCATCCCTGATGTACACGCAGCACCTCAACAGTGCGGATGGGGGTGGAGAGCTCGACGTGATCGGCTGGGGGTTCGCGGGAACCGCTGGGATTCAGCTCGGTCACAACCGCAACATCCATTGGACCGCGACGACGAACTTCGCCGACGTGATGGACATCTGGGAGGTCGAGGTCAACGGGGACCAGGTGCGTATCGGTGACCAGATGGTCGACGTCGAAACGCGAGAGGAGACGATCGCCGTGGCCGGCGGAGACGCGGTGGTGATGGAGGTTCGCGATGTCCCGGGCTACGGCGTCCTCTTGCCCAGCGACATCGTTCCACTGCCCATCGCTGCGAACGGGCACGCCTTGTTGCTCAACTGGACGGGGCTCAAGGCGACCGCGGAAGAGCGGACCTTCGTCGCATTGGCGGCGGCGGGCAACCTCGAGGAGTTCGAAGCGGCTGCAGACACGATGGAGGTCGGCGGCTTCAACTTCATGGCCGCTTCGATCGAAGGGATCGCGTATCGGGTCCAGATCGACATTCCCGATCGCGGAGATCCGAGCGCCCGGCCCATGCCATTTCTCGTGGTCGATGGTGACGATCCGGGCAGCTTTTGGGACGGCACGTTCCTGCCACCAGAGCAGCTTCCGCGAAGCCGCGCAGAGGGCCGGGGGTGGCTTGCGACCGCGAACAACGACCCGTGGGGCTTCACCTTCGACGGGGACGTGTCGAATGACCCCTGGTACTACGGATACTTCTACGCGGGAGGGCACCGGGCCAAGCGCATCGACGATGAACTCACGCGGCTGGCCGACGAGGGCGGCATCACCTTCGACGACATGCTGGCGCTTCAGTCCGACACGCATAGCCCGGTGTCGGATGTGCTCTTGCCGCTACTCACCGAGGCGTGGGAGAGCATTCCCAAGGACCCCGAACTCGCCGAGTACGCCGGGCGTCCCGAACTCGAAACGCTCTACACCCTGCTCACCGCGACGTGGGACCAGAGGATGGAGCGAGATCGGCCGGGGGCACTGGCGTTCCATCTGTACCTGATGCTCCTGACCGACGAGGTTACGCGCGACGAGCTCACGCTGCTGTACGACACCATTCTCGGGGCGGAGTCGTCGTTCGTCATCAAGTTCCCCATGCTGGCGGTCCAAGGCGTCTACCCCAACTCCGACGCGTTGCTCGGAGAGTCGCGCAATGTCGTGCTGCTGGAGACACTCTCGCGGGTCGCAACCCTGCTGACGGATCGCTACGGCAGCGTCGACCCTGCGGGGTACCAGTGGGGCGACATGCACGGAACCGCCTTCCCCAACACCTTCGGCGGAGAACTCGATGGGGGCTGGTGGCCCAGCGACGGCGGTGAAGACACCGTGAACGTCTCGGTGAGCGCGTTCCTGGATGGCTCGGGCGGCATCGCGGAGCGGTTCGATTCGACCGACGGTGCGATCTTCCGCGTCGTCACCACGTTCTCTGAAGACGGAACGCCGCAGGCTCACTGCAACTTTCCGCCCGGGAACTCGGCGGACCCGACCAGCCCGCACTTCCAGGACACGCTGGAGGACTGGCTCGAAGACGAGTACACGCGGCTTCCGTTCACGCGAACCGAGATCGACGCGGTCGCCGAGTCGACGCATATCCTCGAGCCGTGAGGCGCTTCTGGCCCGTCTGCTACTCGCAGACGGGGTCGAGCTCGGCGAACTCTGGCAGGAGTTCGTTGTAGCTCTGGATCGTGCGACCACCGAACGTGTCTTCGTATTGGAAGAACACGCGTTGGTCGGCTGGAGAGATGCCAGCGTTCTCATAGGCCTCGGCATCCGAGTCGGTGTTGCCGAACACCCAGCTCGGCACCAGGCCGCGAGCCGCCAGCGCGTCGAGTTCTCCGGTCTTGTACTCGACCGCTGCGCTGCCCAGCGCGCCGGTGGCCGACAGCGAGGTGTGAATGATGCCCGGCGGAAGACCACGCGCCTCGACGAACTCGTAGGTTCGGTTGCCCAGAAACTCCGGTCGCGCGGTGAGGTACATCGGTCGGTAGCCGAGGTCCACGAGGGCATTCAGCGCCTCCGGGGCACCGTCGTTGACGTTTGGGATCGTGTCGAGCAGGAAGTCGACCGCGCGTTCCCACTCCGAAGTGGTCAGCGTGCCGTCGATGTCCGACAAGATGATCGGCGTGCCCGGCTCGACGACCTCGATGAAGGTGTCGGCTCGACTTCCGTCGCCGCGCACGACCCAATGAATGCGATGCCGGCCCAACGGGAGTGCTTCGGGGAGCTGGAGGAACGCCCAACCGCCGGAGTCTTCGACGCCCTCGATCGTGGGATGGTCACCGTCGTCGGTGGTGAACTGTGCACCCAGCGGCATCCACTCGCCTTCGCAGTTGCGCAGGAGGAATGCGTCGACTCGCTCTTCGGAAAGGTCCCAGTCGGTGGGTCCGTACGCGAACTTGGCCATGGCCCAATGCGCGTCGTCGGGGTTGTAGAACATGTCTCGTCCGCGATGTCGTGCCGACCCGGACAGCACGACCGCCGTGGTTCCAAACTGCTCCCAGTCCAGCAGGGGTCCCGCGTCGGGAATCGGAACGTCGTTGCACGCGGGGACGGGTTCGCATGCGGTCGGACCTCCGCTGGTCGTCCCGGACGATTCTTCGCTGTGGCCCGTGGTTTCGGCAGCGCCCGAACTCGTGGATTCATCGACACTGGTCCCCGCCTCGGTGACCGCGGTGGGGTCGATCGGACTCGTCGAAGACGATGCTGCATCGGTGGTGCTGCTGCCTTCACCGTTGGCGGAGCCAGAGCCCGCATCGGTATCGGAGCATCCGACGAGCAGAAGCGCAGCGAAGAGGGCGCGGCGAAGCGGCACGTCGGCAGGATACCCACGCTGCGCGACGTGGGGCGCGCGACGAGGTTATGAAATGTGCGCTAAAGGCTCAGCATGCGCTGAATCAGCGACAGCAGTTGTTCGCTGACTTGCTGCAGGCTGGCTTGGCGCAGCGTGGCCAGCTCCACGTTGTACTGGGTGCGGCGATCTTTGGAGAACGCACCCTTCTTGTCGACCTCGAGCATGATCTGGAAGTTGGTGCCCAGGTACTGCATGTGCAGGTTCACGCAGTCGATGTTCCATTGGGTGCGCCACTGCGCGGGCGGCTCGAACCGTGCCTTGAACTCCTGACCCAGCGGCTTGCTCTCGATGGTGTCGACACGAAGGTCGAGTGCACCCATCGCGTCGCGGATCTTCTCGACGTCGGCGTTGTGCATGGTGATCGGCACCTCGACCTCGACGTCGTACGCCCACGCGATGTCGACACAGCCCCGAATCTCCCAGTGCACATCCTTGCTGCTGATCGAAGTGGACTGGGGAATGCGCAGCTCGAACGGCATCGGCACGCGGTCGTTCTTCTTGCACTTCCACGGCCCCTTCTTCACGAGCACGCGGTCCCAGACGTGACCCTTCTTGGCGCCCTTGCGGTGCACCTCGACGAGCTCGATCGTGATCTCGTCCACCGTTTCGTTGTCGGTGGCGGTGAATTCCGAGAAGCCCTTGATCGTGCTGTCGTTGGTGAAGTCGTCGTCGGGCAGGGCGATCATCAACACGCCGTTGTTGTTGGAGCCCTGACGACGGTAGGTGAGGTTCTCGCTCTCGGAGGATGCGACCACGGGCGGCGCGCTGTAGGAGACGGCGGCCTCCTGTTTGCGGGCATCGATGAGTGCCTTGAGGTCGGCCGGGAGCTCACCCATCACCGTGGCACCCTGCTGCGCCCCCGCTCCGGACCACGTCACGCTCAGCGGCATGTGCCCGACGAACACCTGCTGTCCGGGCGCGAGTTGCACGGGCTGCTGCCCCACCGGGTGGCCGTTGATCCACGTGCCGTTGCTCGAGCCCATGTCGCGAATCAGCGCGTAGCCGTTCTCGAGGTAGATCTCGCAGTGGCGGCGGGAAACGGTCGGGTGGGCGGCGCAGATCGAGGTGGCTTGCTCGTCACGCCCGACGATGTGCCGGGGGGTGTTCGCGTCCAAAGTGGCCGTAGCGGTACCGATCTGCAGCGAAATCGTGGTCATCGCGGCACGACGGTACCAGCCGTGGACCGCGCCGAAACGCTTCGCCCCTGGATTCGCAAAAAACTTGGGCCAGAACCGAAAAAATGCCTTGCCCACACTGTGGGATGAAGTAAGTTGCTGTACGTGAGAGACACACGACCGAGGGCAAGCGGTCCGTCTCCACGAGTCTCCTGAACATCGTCGTTTCCATCCAACGCTCTGCACATCCCGCTCCTACACGTGCAGAGGTTCCCGGAGCGCCTGGGTCTCTCCCGCAACATGACCCAGGCGCTCATTTTTATTGGTTGTTGGCGCCCGAGATAGCCAGTGTTCCAACGCGCATGGCCTATCGCTCCGCGTTGATCTCGAGTGTCGTGTTCCTGGCGTGTTGTGGTCCTCGGGTACTGCGAATCAGAAGTCCGGAGCTCCGCGAGCTCGATCCTGAGTGCGCCGCAGCGGGCCTCGAGGCATGCAGAGCTGCGTGCGACGGCGGAGACGGTGCGGCCTGCCTCGCGGTTGCGGGTGCGTACGAAGACGGTCGCGGCGTCCGGCACGACGAGGCGGCGATGGTGGAGTACGAGCGCTTGGCTTGCGCTCACGGGCTCGGACTCGGTTGCCGCTACCTTTCCTACAATCGATCACTGAGCCTGTCTGCCCGCCTCGATGCCGTGGGTTCCGGCTGCGAGCTTGGAGACGAGCGCTCCTGCGAAGGAACGTACTGGCTCGGCGTCGAGCGTGTGGTCAAGGAGGAGGCCCCGTTCGGCCTGGTCGAGCGTGGACTGGAGCAAGCCTGCGCGGCTTCACCCAGCTTCTGTGCTCCCTTGGCTGACCTCGAACGCATGGGTATCGAACGGCCGGTGGACCACTCGAGGGCCGACACCCTCTATCGCGTGGCGTGCAGAGCTGGGTCGGAGGTCGCGTGCGAGAACGTCGGTGAGGTTGACCGACCGACGCTTTCGATCGCGCGGCCGATCTTGTTCTCGAGGTGGGACATCTCGCGTAGCCCCATCCTTCATGCAAGCGACATCGGTCCCCTCCCGGAGCGTTCGAACGTTACCTACAGGGGCCGTCTCTGCTTCGGCAAGGATGGCGCCTTCGAACTCGAAACCGTGGAGTCGTCGGGCATGGCGTCGTTCGATCATGAGATCCGAAAAGACAGTGCGGACTGGAGCTTCGTGCGTGGGCCTCGGTACCCCGAGGGGAGGAGTTTCTGCATGAACATCCAGTTCAACAGGGACTGACGAGCACGGTCCGCGTCATTTTCCACTCGTTCGGTGGGAACCCTCGCTCGTTCGCGGTGTCGTTGTGGTGAGGCCCGTTCGATGTACCGCCGCGACGAGAACCGTTGGTCACCGCTGTTGTGTCTCTTGATGCTGGTGTGGGTGGCGGCGTGCTCGCGCGATGAGCCCGCGGTGGTGGTGGTCGAGGAGCCGGAGGAGCCGCCGACCGTGGTCGAGCACGTCTTGGCTGCGGTCGAGCCCAAGGTCGGGTGGGAGCGCTCCGCGGCCCCGCGGGCGCCGATGTCTCTGACGGCGGGGGATGGTTCGGGGCTGCAGCTGCGGTCGGTCTCGGGGACGGTCGTGGTCGAAGATCCGCTCGCCTTTACCGAGCTCCGGTTGGTGTTTCACAACCCCGAGCGACGCCGCCGTGAGGGACGGTTTGAAGTCGACCTTCCGGCTGATGCGGCGTTTTCGCGACTCGCGATGAAGATCGGTGGGACCTGGATGGAGGGAGAGGTCGTCGAGCGGGCCAAAGCGCAGCGGACGTTCGAGACCTTCATCCATCGGCGGCCGCGCGTGGATCCGGCACTGCTGGAGAAGGCGGCGGCCAACCGGGTGTCGGCACGCGTGTTTCCGATCGAGCCGTTGGCCGACAAGGAGATCATCGTCTCCTACAGCCAACCGTTGAGCGGAGACCACGGCGGGTACAGGCTCCCCTTGGCCGGGCTTCCGCAGCTCGATGCGCTCGACGTGCGCGTCATCGTCAAGACGCCGGATGGTGAGCGGTCCGATCGTTTCATGACCGCCTCGCAGCGGGTGGTGGAGGTCTCTGAGCGAAACTTCGCCCCCACGGAGGACTTGTTCGTGGCGCTGGAAGGGGCTGGATTGGCAGCGGGTGTTCGCAGCGAGCAGCTCGCAGCGGTACGGGTTCGCCTCCCCGAAGCGGCTGGTGGCGAGGCCATCGGGGCGTTGACGGTGTTGTTCGATACCAGCGCCTCTGCGGCCCGTGCATTCGAACGTGAGGTCGGCCGGCTCGAGGCGTTTCTCCAAGCGCTTCCCCCCGAGACCCCGGTGCGGGTGGTCGCGTTCGACCAGAGCGCGGAACTCGTCTTCGAAGGTTTGGCAGGCGAGGGGTCGGTGTCCAAGCTTCGTGAGCGCCGAGCCTTCGGGGCTTCGGATCTCGGCGCGGCGCTCGAACACCCTCTGCTCGAGGGCACGAAAGGGGGCCGGCTCTTGGTGTGGTCGGACGGGGTCGCAACCGCGGGCGAAACCGCGGCCGCTTCTGTGGCCGCGCTGGCAACGAAGCTCGGTGTCCAGCGGATCGACGCCTATGCGACGACGATGTCCGCAGACCGGGCGACCCTCTCGCGGCTTGCCGCGGCAGCCCACCGCACGGGGTTTGTCATGGGCCCGGGGGAGAGCGGTGCAAGCCTCGCGCATCGGTTGACCGAGGAGGGATTCGACGACGTACAGGTCGAGGTGGCAGGGGCGCAGTGGTGGTACCCGCAGTCGCTGGAGGGCCTTGCGCCCGGCGACGACGTGGTCGTCTATGCGCGATTCGAGGCCGAAGCGCCCTCGTCGCTGGAGCTCGGATTCTCCGACGCGGAGTTGGGTCGGCACGTGGTCGAGACGTTGAACGGTGCTGCGCCGCTGGTGGAACGTGCGGTGGCGACGGCACGGGTGGGCGAGCTGACCGCGATACTCGAGGAGACCGCCGACCCCACCACCGCATCTGGCCTGCAGTCGGAGCTTCTGCAGCTGTCGCTCCGTCACCGCATCCTCACTTCGCAGACCGCACTCCTGGTGTTGGAGAGCGAACGAGAGTATCGGCGCTACAACATCGATCGAACGGCGCTCGCCGACATCTTGACCGTCGGACCAGGGGGGATTGATCTGCTTCGCCGCGGTGGTGGTCCTACGGGCACCCCGTTGGCCGACGCCATCCCCCAGATGGGCCGCGGGTTCGACCCTGAAACCTCGGCACGCGATCTCGGGGTCCTCGGGCTCCTTCAGAGCGAGAGCGGGCACTTTCTGGCCTCGCCGTACGGCGGTGCATTTGCGGTCGGTGACGACGACGAGGACGTCTGGGGAGGCCTCAGCGGCAACGAGGACGCTTTCTCGAGCGGGAGCCTCGGACTCGAGGGCACCGGGCGTGGCGGAGGCGGTCTCGGCGAAGGCACGATCGGCTTGGGCAACACGGGCATCATCGGAGCCGGGCCAGGGGGCTATGGCCGCGGTGCGTCGCTCAGCGGCACCGGGACGGGCTTCGGCGGGCGAGGCAAACGCGTTCCCATGGTTCGTCTCGGAAAGGCGACCGTCAGCGGATCGTTGAACAAGGACATCGTCCGCCGCATCGTGCGGGCGCATCTCAACGAGGTTCGCCACTGCTACAACCGCGCGTTGGTGTCCAACCCCGGTGCAACGGGTCGCGTCGAGGTGGACTTCGTCGTGGGTGCCGACGGCTCGGTGGGCAGAGCGACCGTGGCTCGCTCGAGCCTGACGGACGAGGCCGCTGCGCAGTGCATCGCGAAGGCGGTGAAGCGTTGGAAGTTTCCTCAGCCCCGTGGTGGCGCCGTCTCGGTCCGCTACCCGTTCGTGATGGACCCCGGAAGCACCGCTGCGCCCGCGCGTTGGCGCGCCCGGCCGTCGGCACGCCGCGCTCGTCGTCCACGGCGGCGACGCGGAGACCCTTCGGATGGTCCGCAGTGGGTGGGTTCTGCCCAGTCAGGGCGGTTCGCCGCGTTGCAGCGTTTGGTCGCGGACGGCAAGACCGAGCAGGCCCGCGCGGAGGCGTGGGCATGGGCAACGAGTCAGCCCGACAACGCTCTGGCGATCGTGGCGCTCGGGGAGATGCTGGAGATCGAAGGGCGCTCGGCGTTGGCCGCTCGGGTGTACGGCTCACTCATCGATCTACACCCGGGGCGCGCCGACATGCGCCGCGCAGCGGGAACGCGACTCGAAGCTGTCGGTCCCGAGCACCGCGCGCTCGCGCTCGATACCTACCGCAAGGCCGTGGAGCAGCGCCCGGACCAGATCAACGGTCATCGCTTGCTCGCGTGGGCCCTGGCCAAGGACGAGCGCTACGAGGACGCGTTCGAGGTGCTCGGCGACGCGCTGCAAACACCCACACCGCCCGGTCGCTTCAACGGCGCGCGGGCTCTGCTGCGGGAGGATCGGGAACTCATCGCCGCGGCATGGTTGGCCGAGGTCGCCGACTCCGACCCTGCGGTGGAACGACGCATCCGCGCCGCCGGGGTGCGCCCGGCGACCTCGGCTTCACTGCGATTGGTCGCCGACTGGGAAACCGACGCCACCGACGTGGACCTGCTCGTCGACCCCATCGGCAGAGGCGACGGACGCCGTCACGCGGATGTGCGTGACGGATTCGGGCCCGAAGCCTGGATCTCCCGCCGAGGCAAACGCCCCGCAGCCGTGTCCGCCCGCGTGCGCTACTTCGACCGAGGCGCCATGGGCTATGCGATGGGCACCGTGTCGGCGGTCAGTCACGACGGCGAGGGCAACCTGACCTTCACCGACCGCCCGTTCGTGATCATGGAAGCGCGCGGCTCGGTCGAGCTCGGACGATTCCGTGCGTAGCGCTCAGCCGCAGACCTGGGCGTAGTCGTCGCAGCAGTCACCGTACTCGGTGCAGGCGGCGTCGCACCAACAGCCGGTGCCTTGGCCACCGCAGCTACCTTGGCAGGAGGCGGCATCACCACCGCCGTCGTCGCCACCGCCGTCATCATCGCCACCGCCCGCGTCGCCGGCCGACCACTCGCAGTAGTCCGTCCAGTCGTGCTCGGCTTCGACGTCGTTGTGGTTGGGGAGGTCGCCTTGGGGGCAGTTCTCGTCGTTGCGGTAGGTGACCCAGCTCTGCGGAGCGTAGCTCTCGAACTCTTCGTAGCCGCCGTCGACGGCCTTGAACACCAGTGGCTCGAGGCAGGCTTCGGCCTCGGCTTGGCGTTGTTCGTTGACCGCCATGATCGTCTCGTACATGGCGTTGGTGCTGCCCAGCCAGCAGCAGGTCTTGGACTCGGAGTAGACGAGTTCGGCGAAGATGTAGTCGTCTTCGATCCGGTACATCTGGTCGACCTCGGTCTGGCTCATGCCCAGCTCTTCAGCGGCCAGCTCGTAGAGTTCTTGAAACGCTTCCTCCCGCTTGGTGCGAGCAGAGCATGAGGCCGGCTTGTCGCGAAGGTGCTCGCGCTTCTGCTCGACGATGCTGAGCAACGCGGCCAGCTTCTCCTCGGGGGAGACTTCTCCCAACAGGCCGTTGAGCGTCTCGATGCGAGCCTCCATGGCGTCGTGGTCGTTGTCGTTGATCCACGAGGCCTCGTCGGCCGACATCCAGGTGTTGGTCCAGTAGCCATTGACGTTCTTGGCTACGCGGAAGCGCTTGAGGCCGCCGTTGTTCTGCGCGTAGCCGGGGCCACCGCCGGTTTCGTTGACCAGGCGCAGCTTGGAGCTGGTGGCGTCGAGCACGTGCGGCTGTGCGGGCGGCAGGTTGCCCTCGACCAGGCGGGCGTCGATCTTGCCCGCGTCGACCTTGTCGACCTCGACGATGAACATGGTGTGACCCACGCCCTGCGCTTGCCAGCGGTGCAGGTTGACGTCGCCCTCGCGAATGGCCTCGGCTTCGAGGTTGTAGGTGTTGCGGCTGTCGGCGAGGTGCGGAGAGCCGGTGAAGATCAACATCAGGCGGATAAAGCGACCCGCCCGCTTGTTGAGGTGCATTTCGTCGAGCCACGTGCCCGTGCGAGCCCCCTCGCCGAGGAAGTCCTGGTCGTCACCGCTTTGCACACCGCGGTTGCGCAGCGTGTTGTCACGAGGCCAGTCGTCGAGTGCGTCCGCACCCATGTCGCTGTAGTCCGCGTACTGAGCGAAGCGCGGCATGCTGTTCCAGATGCCGTCGGCGGTGCGAATGCCGAAGTGCCCGAAGTGAACCGCGGTGCCGCCGTCGTAGGCGGTGATGAAGAACGGCAGGTTGTACCAAGCGGCAAACGACGCCCGCATCGTGAGCGCCACGTCGGCGCAGTCGAGCTTCGCCGCCTCGAGCTTCTTGCCCCACGGCGTGGTGATCTCGAACGTCTCGTTGTAGTGGCCGTCGATCAGTTCCAGCGATTCGATCCACAGCGCGTACTTCTCGTCCCAGTTGAGACCACTGTCCGCCGGCCAGGCGATGCCCGCTTCACGAGCCGCCGCGGTGTCGGTGTCCTCCCACTGGTTCTCGACCTTCCAGACTTCGGTCTGCGCGTAGTCCCCGTCCACCGGGAGCGCGGCGACGCCAGCGTCGTCCGCCTTGCCGACCGGTTCGCCCGGCGACAGTTCGGCGTCGAACTGCTCCTCGTTGCCTTCACCGCAAGCCGAAAGGCCAACGGTCAGCACCAAAACACCACGAAGTCCCAGTCGAGCAAACTTCCGCACGGTCCAAGCGTACGGCGATCGCTGATGTGTGACAATGTAAGACTGGGGAGAAGCCTCACGGGTGTTCCCGGGTGCGCGTAATCGCGCCGGCCGATTTGATCCTGACCATGGCCCCATGGTCCGTTGGGGCGGATGACGCTCTCGCGTGAAGACACCGCTGCAGCCTATGCGCGCCACCAGGCGCTGCACGAGGCGCGGCGTTGGACCGACCTCGCCGACCTGTTTCGCGAAGACGGCATCTACGAGGAGCCTTTCTTTGGCCGCATCGAGGGTCGGGAGGCCATTCGCGAGTTCTTGCGGGTGAGCATGCGGGGCCTCGACGCCTGGGTCTTTCCCATCGAGTGGAAGTTGATCGGCGAGGGCCGGGTGGTGACCCAATGGTTCAACCGCTTGCCGAAGACGCGTCGCGACGGCTCCCCGTTTCAGTTCCCGGGCATCTCCAACATCGCCTACGACGACGACGGGCTGATCACGTCCCAACAGGACATCTATGACCGCATCGAGGCCGTGCGGGTGCTGAGCGAAGCCAAGTCGGGATTGCTGGAGCGCGTGGGCGGTGCGCTGGAGCGCGTGGGCGGGCCGGTCGTCGACTATGCGAAGCGACTCAGTGGCTACGGCTGAGCTGGGCGGGGCTCAGTGGCGAGGTCGCGTCCCCTCGAGCGGGATGTAGCTGACGCGGGTTCGAATCCACCACAGCAAGATCGCCGCGACGATCGCCAGCCCAACGGCGAGGCCAATCCACAGCCCCTGCAAGCCCCAGCCGAGGCCGAAGGTGAGCCCCACGCCGAGCGGAAGCCCGAGCGCGTAGTAGGCCACCAGGTTGAACACCGCGGCGGGCCGGGTCGAACCCACGCCTCGGAGAATGGCTCCGCCCACGACCTGCACGCCGTCGAACACCTGAAACGCACCGGCGATGGGGAGGATGCTGGCGCAGAGCGTGATGACTGCCATGTCCTCCGTGTACAGGTAGGGCAGCGCGGTGCGAGCCGTGACGAAAAGAACGGCACTGGCCACCATGATGCCGGCCCCCATGAGCAGCGACAGCTTGGCCGCGCGCTCGGCCTCATCGGGACGCTGGGCGCCGACGAGGTTGCCGACGCGCGTCGCGGCCCCCAATGAGAGGCCCATCGGCAACATGAACGTGAGCGAGGCGAGGTTGAGCGCGATCGTGTGTGCCGCCAGCTCAGATTCACCGAGCCGTCCGGCGAGCAGAGTACTCAGCTGAAACGCCCAGCCCTCGAGCAAGTACATCAGCCCGATCGGAAGCCCCAGCTTGACGATCGCCCACACTCCTTGCAGCGACATCGAGCGTGCGCTGGGACGCTCCCAAGCCCCTTCGTGAAGCCGAGCGATGAAGATCCACGCCACCAAGGCGAAGAACGTGAACGAACGGGTGGCCGCCGTGGCCCGAGCCGCACCGACGAGGCCCTGGGCTTCGAAACCCAGGTTGCCGAAGATGAGCGCCCAGTTGGCCACGACGTTGAACACGTTGGCCACCACCATCACCCAAAGCGCGGGCATGACGATCCCACGCGACTGCAGGTACTGCCGCAGAGCCAGGTACAGCAGAAACGGCACCATGCTGTAGACCTGCGTGTCGACGTAGGTCCCCGCCATGCTGGCGAGATGCGGCGCCTGCCCGAAGGCGAGCATCACCGCCTCGGTCTGGGTCCACGCCCACCACAGCGGCGGTACGAGGAGCGCAACCAGGAGAAAGCCTGCGTGGAGCGTGCGCCCAACCTTGGCCCCGTCCGCCGCACCGTGGGCTTGGGACATCAGCGGGTCCATGCCCCAGATGAGCCCCATGCCGAAGATCATCGTGCCGTAGATCCACAGGTGCCCCAGCGCGACGGCGTCGAGCGCCTCGGTGCTCAGCCGGCCAACCATCATCGTGTCGACGACCCCGAGCAGCATCGATGCGAGCTGGGTCCCGGCAGCCGGAAGCCCGAGCCGCAACAGCGCTCGCACCTCGGTCCACGGATCACTGGGCCCACGCATGGGACGCGGGCTGTAGCAGCCTGTCTGCAACGCGCCCGTTAAATGCTCCAGCCGACACCCGGGATGGATGTCGGCCAGAGACTTGAACGGATCGGAGGGTTGGATTGTGTCGTCCAGTTGCCCGGACGTCCCCAAAGAGTACAAGTCGTGTGCCAGGAGTCTTGGGCTGAAATCATTGAATTTTTCGAACTGCCGAAGCCGGGAGACGTGCCCAAGTGGCAGCGACAGGAGCCGCCGGGTGGCTACGTGACAAGCCGGTGCGGGACAGAGTCACGGGCCTGTCGGCCGACGCCAACGGCATGACTGCGGACGGACCCGAACCCGCATGCGCCGCTCGCAACCCGCCCCGAAGTGGCCCGCTTGGCCTCACGCCGCGCGGCATCGCCCTCGGATCGAGAAATGCACATGAAGGGATTCGGAGCATCGCTCGATGAACGAGGTCTTCACCCTTCACCGCCAACCGCTGAGTCCCCAATCCAAACCAAGGCCCGAGATGCCGTCCGGACGCGTCTACGTGCTCGGCAAGCCGCAGGTCGGCCTCAGCCTGGTCATCGTCGGCGAAAAGGGCGTGGTGCAGACCGGCGTCGTGCGTCGGTTCGAGCGCTCGGACGAAGAGCTGGTGGTCGAGACAGACAACAGCCAGTACACGCTCAAGGTCGCGGCCTGATTCGTTCTGACTCGCCCCCCGTTTGATGGGCCGGTTAAATGCTTCAGCCGACACCCGGGATTGAGTGTCGGCCGAAGACTTGAACGGATCGGAGGATTGGAGTTGGGTTGTGTCGTCCAGTTGCCCGGACGACCTTCCTAGCTGCGAGCGGTGTGCCAAGGACCCACTCACGGAATCACTACGTTTTCCCCCGTGCGGCCAGCCGGCCTTGGTCCAGGTGGCTACGAGTGCAGCCGGCTACTGGACAGTGCCCGAGCCATGTCGCTGACAAGACCCGGGGGTTGGGTGCCAAAGCCCTGACCTCGGAGAAGCCCTCTCGGATTCGCGCACAGCGTGCTGCATGCTCGTGACTCGTGGCCTGGATTCGAGCCCTGCAGTGTCTTGCCGCCGCCTTCGTCGTTTCGGCTGCGCTCTCCTGCGAGCTACCGCGCTCGCGCGAAGGACCGATTACAGACCGCGAGCGCTCCATGCTGCTGCAGCACGCCGACGTGGCTGCGTTGGCCGGGTGGAAGCCCGATGACACGGGGAGCTTCGACAAGTCTCACCCGGGCTACCAGGCGGTCACCCTGAAGTACACCAACACGACCAACGAGGGCTTCGCCGGACACGTCAGCAGCTGGGCTGACCGCACCAACACCGAACGTGACGCCAAGCGGATCTTCAGAACGATGAGCACGGCGCACTTCGTCTTCCGCAAGACCGACGCCGACGACCTCGTCAGCCTCGGCGACGACCATCGCTGCGCAGTCCTCGAGGTCGACGGCATTGGCGTCGAGGGCATCGGCTGCATCGTGCGGCAGGGCAAGGTCGTCCTGCGCTTCACGTTCTATGGGCACACCGAGTCCGACCCTGGCAGCCTGGATGCGCTGGTGAAACCGATGCTCGCGGCGACGGACGGGTATTGAGAGTAAGTGCTCGCTACATCTGGCAAGAGAACGGCCGCTTGTCGCCGGTTAGCACGGACACGGTCCCCGAGCCGTAGGTGCCGCGGGCGGTCCTGCTCAGTGCGCGTCGGTCGATGTAGAGCGTCCATTCGCCTTCGGCGTAGGGCATGAAGTCGTGCAGCCGCTTGCCTTTGTGGCTCGTCAACTCGGTGTCGGACAGCACCTCGACGCCGTCTGGGTTGACGAGCGTGAACTCGAGCGTCGTCTCCTTTCCCGTCCAGATCTCGAGCGTGTGTTCGACCCCGGGTTTGTCGATCTCGATGTAGAGCTCGTCGCCGTCCCGAACGTCGAACGACTCTCGATACTCGACGTGCCCCCGCAGGTACTTCTGCTCGACCACAAACGCGCCAACTGCCAACGCCACGACCACTGCCGTGCCGACGATTCCTCGCTGTGCCACTGGTTGTCCCCCTCTCGACGAGCCTCTGCCCGTCGTGCGGGGACCGAACCGGCGCTGGCGCAAAGTATTCCCGGCCAACCAAATGCTTCGGCCGACACCCTGAGGAAGCGTCGGCCGAAGACTTGAACGGATCGGAAGGATGGAGTTGTGTCGCCCGGTTGCCCGGACACCAGACGTTATGTGCGAGTGCTGTGCCAAGGTGGGCCAGCACAAGATCACTCGTGTTTTTTCGAGGGACGCGGGAGTGCCCCGATGGCCACGGCAGTTGCGTGGCCACGACACCCGCCACCCTGTCCCTGGGGACGGCCGCGGTGGTTTGGAACAGTCGACGCTCCTTGTGTCAGTGGGGAGGGCCGAACTGGGAGCCGACGCGCAGCCACAAAGAAAAACGGCCTCGTGTCAGAACACGAGGCCGTCGTCCGATTGCTGGACTTGCGAGTCCTAGTACTCGCAGACCTGCTGTGCGTTGCAGGTCATGCCATCGGGGCAGACCAGGCCTTGCTGGCAGCTGATGATGCAGGCCAGGGCGGCGGTGCAGCTGTTCTCCATGGTCATGGGGTCGCCGAGGCAGAACTCGCTCTTTCCTTCGCAGGCTGCGCCGTTCATGTCGCAGGCGTCGCCGGAGCCCGAACCGTCGCCCAGGATGCAGAGGCCAGGGGCCGTGCCGGTCGCAGGCTGAGGACAAGCTGCCACGATGTCGGCACCGTTGGGGTCGCATGCGGGAATGCAGATGTTCATTCCTGCCGCGTCGTTGCCGTTGAGGGTGCCCGCGGGGCAGCCGTCAGCGGGGTTCGGGTAGCTCGGGTCGCTCTCGCCGCCGCCGGAGTCGGTTTCGTCGCTTTCGACGCAGATGCCACCGACGCACTCTTCGCCGTCGGCACACATGACGCCCTCGCAGGGGTCGCTGGAGGTGTCGTCACCGGTGGTGTCGTCGCCGGCGCTGTCGTCGGTGGTGCTGTCGTCCGAGGTGTCGTCGGTCTCGTTGGAGGTCTCGGACTCGGACTCGGATTCGTTGGTCTCGGACTCGGACTCGGACTCGTCGGAGTCCGACTCGTCGGAGTCCGACTCGCCGCCGGAGGTGCCGCTGGCGCTGGCGCCGGTGTCACCGTCGCCGTCGTCGCCGTCGCAAGCGACGAGGCCGAAGCTGAGGGTGGTGGCGGCAAGGATGAGGGAAAGCTTTTTACGCAACATGTGTAGGTGCCCTTCTCCGGGTTCGGCCGCGTGGCTTGACGCACGAGACCCCGATCACGACCCGGACAACGCAGCACCCTGCCATAGCCGGGGTATGCGGGCAAAGCAGTTAATGTGAGCTAGCGGCGTTATGCACCAGGAGACGCCGTGAAATCGCGCGGGACGGCAGGAAATCGAGGATTCGCGTAGACTTGCACCTGCTGCCGGACAGCTATGGAACGCATTTCCCGCCTCTGCACACTGCCTGGCCTGCTCGTCGCGGGCGCCCTTGCCGTGAGCTGCGCGCCCGCCATCGATTCGGGGGAGTGCTCTGAGGGGTCGCCGTGCCCGCGGGGCGAGATGTGCAACCTCGCCGAGGCGATCTGCGAGCCGCTCGACCTGCCGACCAACGCCACCGAGTCTCCCGCGGAGGCCACGTTTGCGGACAAGGCGTTTCCGTTCTTCCGCGGTCAGGTGTGCACGGTGATGGAGACGCAGGCGGGGCAGTCGTTTCCCGTCTTCGTCAATCCGTGCCTGCACCCGTGCCTCGACGTGTCCCGTTTCGAGTTCAAGCACTCGTGGAACTGCACCGGAAGCACCTGTGACGCCTACGTGGCGATGTGGATGAACGCGGCCGGCAATGCGTGTCCCGAGGACGCGTTTGGGCAGTTTGCGGCTGCACAGTGCCAGTACAGCACGCCCATCGCGTTGTCGATCGATCCGACCTACGGAGACGGATCCGCCGTGAAGGGGACGATGGAGTTCGAGGTGCCGTTCCTCTCCAACGACGACGCCGCGGCGATCGCTGCGTCGGGTGGTGACCTGGCGGTGATCGAGGAGCGTATGCAGCAGTACGCTCAAGACCCGTCGCGCATCGTCGGCGGCGCTCCGATCAGCATCTTGGACACTCACCCCGCTCCGCCTGCCGACTGTGGCGCGGACGGCAGCGGATGCGACTGCTTCGAAGTTGGGTTCTAGGCCGACGGACGCCAGCGCACCCAAGGTGGGCCTCGTGCTCTCGGGCGGTGGCGCGCGAGGGGCCTATGAGGTCGGCGTGTTGCGCTACGTTCGAGAGCAGCTGCCCAACCCGACGCCGTTTCACGTGATCACCGGGAGCAGCGTCGGGGCGATCAACGGTAGCTACATCGCGGCGACCTGCGATCGACCCAAAGCGCAGGCGCGGACCCTGGCGCGGGTTTGGAACGAAATCCGGCTGGACGAGGTGTACCGCTTCGGTTGGGAGCAGATGCGCACGCTCCCGCAGGTCCTGTTCGGGCGCAACTTGCCGAAGGTCACCCATGGGTCGACGGTCGGTGGCTTGGTCGACGCGCAGGTGATGCAGAAGGTCGTGCGGGAGTTGATCCCTTGGCACGGCATTGCGGACAACCTGCATCGCGGCCATCTGCATGCGTTCGCATGCAGTGCCACCGAACTCGCCACGGGCGTGACCACGGTGTTCGTGCAGACGCGCACCGGGGCGGTGGGTGAATGGCCGAAGCTACCGGGGCAAGAGATCGTCCCGACGGCGATCACCGCCGCGCACACGCTGGCATCGGCGGCCATTCCGATCCTGTTTCCGGCGGTGCGGGTCGGGGACCAGTTCTACGTCGACGGTAGCCTCCGCCAGAACACACCGATTCGCCCGGCGATGCACTTGGGTGCGGATCGCTTGCTCGTGGTGGGTCTGCGCCACGACAAAGAGACCGAGACGTTTCAGGAGAAGGCGCGCGAGGAGGCGAGCATGATCTACCCCAACGCGGTGTTCATGCTCGGCAAGATGCTCAACGCGCTCTTGCTCGACAAGCTCGAGGCGGACCTGGCTCGCATCGAACGCACCAACCAGCTCATCCGCGCGGGCACCGAGATCTACGGCCCCGACTTTGCGCGCAAGATCGCCGAGGGGATCCGCGGCCGCGCGGGTCGCCCGTACAAGCAGATCCAGCTGACTCTGATCCGACCCAGCCGCGACCTCGGCGAGATCGCCCATGAACACATGCAGCAGACTCGCCTGAAGAAGTACGGCGGCATGATGGCTCGATGGCTCCGGCGCATCTCCGAGAGCGCCGAAGACGTGTCCGAGAGCGACTTGGCCAGCTACGTGTTGTTCGACCCGGACTACGTGCACCAGCTCATCGAACTCGGCTACCGCGACGCTGCCGCCCAACACGACGAACTCGTCGCGCTCTGGGAACCGTAGTCGGAAGCGCTGCGAACACCGGAGCGCCCGGGGGCGAGATACCGGTGAGAAACCGCAATGCGGGGCTTGCCGGCCCTGCGGTACACAGACACGAATGGCGTACAACGTCGTGACGCTCGGTGGGGACGGCATCGGCCCCGAGGTGATGGCCCAAGGACTCCGTGTGCTCGAGGCGGTCAGCAAACCGCTGGGCATCGAGTGGAACATCGAGGACATCCCGTGCGGCGGCCGGTTCTATCTCGAGCACGGCTCCCGCGATTGGCCCGAAGGCTCCGAAGAGAAGTGCAAGGCTGCCGACATGATCTTGCTCGGGGCGGTCGGGTGGCCCGACCCCAAGGGCAAGGGTCCCGTCACGATGAAGAACGGCAAGATGGCGGGCTACTCGGCGGTGATCGGCAACCGCACCAACCTCGACCTCTACGCCAACGTGCGTCCGGTCAAGCTCTACAAGGGCGTACAGCATCGTGTGCACGGCCAGCACAAGCAGGTGTGGACGCCCGGCCAGGTCGACATGGTCATCCTGCGCGAGAACACCGAGGGCTTGTATGCGGGCATGGGCGGAAAGCTGTCCCCCGGGGGCACCACGGAGGTCGCCATGGACACGCGGGTGATCACGCGCCGCGGGTCGGAGCAAGTGATTCGGCACGCGTTCGAACTGTGCAAGCGTCGCAACAAGGGCGCGCCGAGAGACGGCAAGCTGCGTGTCACCGCGATCGTCAAGGACAACGTCCTTCATGGTGACCATCTCTTCCGCGACCTGTTCTTCCTGATCGGCGAGGAGTATCCGCAGATCGAAAAAGAGACGGCCATCGTCGACGCCTACACGCAGTGGCTGGTGAGTGAGCCCGAGCGCTACGACGTCTGCGTCACCACCAACATGTTCGGCGACATCGTCACCGACCTCGCGTCGGTGTTGCAGGGCGGCATGGGCATGGCTGCCAGTGCCAACGTCGGCACCGAGCACGGGATGTTCGAGCCCATTCACGGCAGCTCGCCCGGGGATGCAGGCAAGGATCGGCTCAACCCGATCGCGACGGTCATCTCGGTCAAAGAGGGCCTGGATTGGCTCGCGGGGCGCAAGAACGACGACAAGCTTTCGAAGGCCGCCGATGCCATCGATGCCGCGGTGGTCGAGCTCCTCGAGGCGGGCGCGCCGTTGACGGTGGACTTGGTCGGCCCGGAGCGCGCGGCGAAGTGCAGCGAGGTCGGGGCAGCGCTCGCGGAGCTCGCGGCGAGCAAGCTCAGCTGAGCGCCTGAGCACCTGCGCATCGCGACGCTCGCGCTTATTTGACTGGTTGCGGGGCTGCTTGGGACGCTGATCGTCGATCGTGATTGCGTCCCTCTCAGCCGTGCTCCTAGCACTGGTCGTAGCGCCCGACGCAGAGGCCTCGGTCGGGGAAACGTCTGGGTCCTCGAGTGTCGATGACCGGTGGCTCTACAGGCATCGGCCGCGGCGCAACATGTTCCACCTCGGTGTGTTCGGAGGCGCGTTCTTCCCCGCCCGCGACATCGAGCTGTTCGAGCTGGACACCGCGGACGCGGAGCAGGGGTTCAGGCCGTACGGCTCGGCCGCACCGGAGTTTGGGGCGCGCTTTGCCTACTTCCCGCTCGACTTTCTCGGTCTGGAGGTCGAGGGCGCCGTCGGACTGGGCGCGCTTCAGGGTGGGGAACGAGCGACGTTTTGGGCCGGGCGTGGCCACGTGATCGGCCAGGTTGCGCGGTGGAGCATCTCCCCGTTCGTCCTGGCGGGTGCGGGTGCGCTGGGTGTGCGTTCGAAGCCCGACGTCGTGGGCAACGACACCGACCTCGCGTTTCACTTCGGCGGGGGCTTGATGGTCCACTTGACGCGTGCATTGACGCTCCGGCTCGACGTCCGCAACGTGATCTCACCGCAGCGGGGTGAGGACGGGGGCGCGACCAACAGTCCGGAGATCTTGCTCGGGTTGGGCTGGACCCGGCGACCAACCGAAGCGCCGCAGGCCGCACCTCGTGTGGTCGTGGCCGAGCCTGCGGTCCCCGTGGGCGATGGTGATGGCGACGGTTTCATCGACGACGAAGACGCTTGCCCTGAAGAAGCCGGCGTCGCGCCGGACGGCTGCCCCGATCTGGACCCCGATGGCGACGGGGTCCTCGGCCCCGCGGATCTCTGTCCAGAAGAGAAAGGGCCGCAGCCCGACGGGTGTCCGGTTGGGGACGACGACGGCGACGGGTTTGCGAACGACGTCGATGCGTGCCCAAACGAGCCCGAAACCCGCAATGGGTTCGACGACGAGGATGGCTGTCCGGACGAGCTGCCCAAGGACCTCGGGTCGTTCGAAGGGACGCTCGAAGGGGTCAAGTTCCAGATCGACAGCGCCACGCTCAGGCCCGGGTCGAAGCGCAAGCTGGACGATGTCGTCGAGGTGCTGCTCAAGTACCCCGAGGCCAACGTCGAGATCAGTGGGCATACGGACTCGACCGGTTCCACCGAGCACAACCTCGCGCTCTCCAAAGAGCGGGCGGAGGTGGTGAAGGCTTACTTCGTGCAGCGCGGTGTCGCGGGCGATCGAGTGCAGACCCGGGGCGCTGGACCCGATGAGCCGATCGACACGAATGCCAGCGCCGAGGGGCGCGCGAACAACCGGCGCATCGAGTTCAAGCTGCTCAACTGCAGCTGCGGCGGCTGACGCTGCAGACGTGGCGCGTTCGTTCAAGCATGTCGCGAGGCCAGTGCGCACGCTGGCTGCATGTCGTCCTCTTCGAGGTCCCTCTTGTTGCTCGCTCTCGCGAGCGCTTGTGGCCACCAGCCGCCCCCGGAGTCCCGTGTCCTGAGCGATCTCGCGGAACCACCGCGTCCGGTGTTGGTGGTGCTCTCTGCGGCGAATGAGCAGACGCTGGCGGACGGACGCGTGCGCCAGACAGGGTTCTTTCTGGGCGAGTTCTACGAGGTCAAGCGTGCGCTCGATGGGGCAGGGGTGCCCTACGTGTTGGCGACCGTTGGCGGGGCTCGGCCCGCGCTCGATCCGGAGAGCGTCCACCCGAAGTATTGGGAGGCCCATCCGCAGTGGAGGGAGGAGGCGATTGCCTGGTTCGAAAATGCGGATGAGGTCGCCGCACCGCAGACGCTCGCCTCCGCTGCTGAGGACCCCTCCGCGTTCTCCGGCATCGTGGTGCCCGGTGGGCAAGGCGTGATGACCGACCTGCTGCACGACGAAGACCTGCACCACCTGGTCACGGCGTTGGGACGTGCACAGCGCCCGGTGGGATTGGTCTGCCACGCGCCCGCACTGCTCGGCCACTTGCCTCCAGAACAGTCACCGTTCGAGGGGCGTCGCGTGACGTCGGTGTCCGGTTTCGAGGAGGTCTACATCGAACGCAAGGTGATGGGGGCGAAGGCGACGGACCGCCGGATCGGGAGGCAACTTCGGCGGGCGGGCTTGCGCTACCGCGCCGCATTTCCTGGGACGGCCCACGCGGTTCGCGATCGGAACCTGATCACCAGTCAGAACCCGTTTTCGGGGGACGCGTTCGTCGAACTCTACTTGGACGCCTTGCTGGAGAGCCTGTCGCTGTCATGACGGCAGGCTATCGTCGTGCGGTGAGCATCGACGGGACCCGCCGAACGACAGGGGCATCGATGCTCGCGCTCGTTCGTGCCCGAGTCGAAGCGCTCGTTGGTGAAGCTTCACCCGACGCGACCAAGCGAGAACTGCTGGCGAGTCTGTCGTGCCCCAGTGACGCGTTCGAGGTTGGTCTGGCGGTTCGAACGTGGGCCGACAACCCGGTGATTCGGGCCGTGGTGAGCGCTCCGACTGCGGCTTCCGTCCTCGAGCGTTGGCAGAACATCGAGGCGTTCGGCCATGCGTCTCACCGCACCAAGGTGGTGGAGGCGGATGACGATCGCCTGCTGCTCGAGCATGTTTGCCTCGTCTCGACCACGATTCCCGCCGCCGAAGATCACTTCGTATGGGGTCTCGTGGTTGGCCTCTTGGAACTGTGGGGCGGCGAGGGAATCTCGCTCGAGTTTCCGCGGGGTCCGGCGAACACGGCCACCGTGGAAGTGCGGTTCCATGCTCCGCCTGCGTTCCCGACGATGGAAACCGGCGCTGGCATCTCGTGGGCGGAGTCGGTCGGCGCCGTGCTGCGGTCCGACCTCTTGCGGCCGTGGACGCTCGGCCTGGTCGCGACACGCTTGCGCCGCTCGTCGAGAAGTCTTCAGCGATACCTGCGGCTCGAGGACACCTCGTTCTCCGCGGTGCTTCAGAGGGTTCGGCTCGATGCTGCGGTCGAGCTCCTCGAACACACCGAACTCGGGTTGTCGGAGATCGCGTTTTGCACGGGCTTCTCCGACCACGCCCATCTCACCCGCACTGCACGCAAGCTTCTCGACGCACCGCCGTCGAGCCTTCGCACTCTGCTCCGCACTCTGTCCTGAGGCCGGCAGCGCGGGAGCCGCGGAGGAGAACCGAGAGGTTCCCCAACTGGTTAGAGCAAGCTGGAGTAGATCGCGTGGCGGCCCACGCCGATGCGCTCGAGGCGTTCTTCTTTGACGAGGATGCCCAGGTGGTGCCGCAGCACCTTGCGGTCGTGGCGGGTGTACTCCTCGATGTCGTCGAGGGTGACCTCGCCGTTGCCCTCGATGAACGGCATCACCTGGCGGGCGAAGTCGTCGGTGGAGATGCCACCGTCTTTCGGCTCCGCTTTGGCCTTGGCCTCTTTTTCGTTCTCGGCCTTTTCCGCGTACGCATCGCCGAGCTCGTCTTCGAGGATGCGTTCCTTCTTGCGGCGTTTGGGCGCAGCTCTTTTCGGCTTCTCGGTGAAGCCGTCACGGAGGTCAGCCAGCGTGATCTTGGCGAACTGTGTCCACAGCCCGCGGTCGTCGAGGAACTTCACCAGGTTGCCGAGCGTGACCTGCTCGGGGTTCTTGAGCCCCTTGAGGGTTTCGAGGGCGCTGAGGCGCTCGAGCTCGTAACCCGTGACGTCGGAGGAGAGCATGTCGCGTGGCGTGGGCATGGCTGAAAGGCTCGCGGGCCGGGCCGTCTCGGGCGTCATCCTTCACGACCCCTGAGAGACAGCCATCGGACGCTCCGTCATCAACACGCGAGCGTCATCGACCTGCTCGCCGAGGATGCGGGAATGCGGCCGGAGCTGCAACCGCGTGCCGCGATCGTGACAGTTGGTGATCTGGAATCACAGCTACACAAAACCGAGCGAAATCGCCCACTTGTGTGGGTCAAACGGCGACCTCGGCGCACCTCTGCGCGGAGTCGAACAGGTCGAAGAAGAGATCTCCTCGACTCATTTGCGGCCTGACTTGGGACCGCCGTGTCACGCACCTGTGACCACTTTCCGTGGACCTCACGGCGTGATCAGCGGAAGCCGCGCGGCCGAATCAGGGGGCGGGTTGAGCGTAGGAGGCTGTAGCACACCGTTCCGAACGATCTTCGGCGGGATCCCAGGATCCATCGCGCTGCGCGCCGCGGGGGAAAAAACCACAGGACCTGTGGATAACCCTGTGGAGAACCTGGGGAGGAGGTGGTGCGGCTTACGAGCCGGACCTGTGGATAAGTCGACCACAAAACTTGGGGTCGAGTTCTTGCCACACCCCAACATGTTGTGGTTCTAATACCAACCGCCCCAACATGAGGGGGCTTCGAGGGGTTGTCCCACTCCTCACCACCTAAACCTCCCTAGGGCGCGGACAACGCGCTCGACCCCCGAATCCGATGCGGATTCACCGCGCCCCTCCAGGCGCTTCTTGGGACCCCGACCGACCCACAACCGGCATCGACCGCACTGCTCACCGTGCACCGCGCAGTTTCCCCGACGACTCGTCGCCGGGACCCTCGAAACTGCGCGCTTGGGCTTCGTCGCCCCTCCGATGCTGTTTCGAACACTTCTGCTGGACTCCTGTTCAGCGCCCCGCCAGGCTCTTTCTCTCGCGCTCTTCTCCTCCTCTCCTCGCAGGCCGCCCGATGAAACTCGCCCGTCATTTCACCTCCGCCGACGCTTCCGCTCTCGCCCAAGGCGACTTCCAAGGCATCGAGTTCGAAAACCGCTCCTCCAAGATCACCAACCCCGATGGCTCGGTCGTCTTCGAGGCGAACGACTTCGCGGTGCCCAAAGGCTGGTCGCAGGTCGCGGTCGACATTCTCGCCCAGAAGTACTTCCGCAAAGCCGGCATCCCCACGCGCACGCGCCGGGTGCCCGAGCCCGGAGTGCCCGAGTGGCTGTGGCGCAGCGAGCCCGACGAAGAGGAGATGTCCGAGCTTGCCGAGGCCGACCGCACCCGCGGCGAAAACGACAGCCGTGAGGTGTTCCAGCGGCTCGCTGGATGCTGGACCTACTGGGGCTGGCGGCACGGCTACTTCACCGACGAAGCCTCGGCCCGCGCGTACTACGACGAGATGCTGTTCATGCTGGCCACCCAGCGTGCGGCGCCCAACAGCCCCCAGTGGTTCAACACCGGGCTCAACTGGGCCTACGGCATCACCGGACCCGCGCAGGGCCACTACTACTGCGAGCCCGAGACCGGCCGCGTCCGCAAGTCCAAGACCGCCTACGGTCGTCCTCAGCCGCACGCCTGCTTCATTCAGTCGGTCGACGACGACCTGGTCGGCGACAACGGCATCATGGACCTGTGGGTCCGCGAGGCTCGGCTGTTCAAGTACGGCTCGGGCACCGGCACCAACTTCTCCCGCATTCGGGCCGAGGGCGAGAGCCTCTCGGGCGGCGGCCGCTCCAGCGGCCTGATGAGCTTCCTTCGCATCGGCGACCGAGCTGCCGGCGCGATCAAGTCCGGCGGCACCACTCGCCGCGCGGCCAAGATGGTCGTGGTCGACATCGACCACCCCGACGTCGAGTCGTTCATCGACTGGAAGGTCATCGAAGAGCAGAAGGTCGCCGCGCTCGTCACGGGCTCGCGCCTGTGCAACGAGCACCTCAACAACATTCTCCAGGCCGGCTGGGGCAACGCGGACGTCACCAATGCGGACCGCTGGAAGCCGACCGCCAACAAGCCGCTGCGCAAGGCCATGCGGGCCGCTCGCAAGGCACAGGTCAACGAGAACTACATCCAGCGCGTGCTTCAGCTCGGTGAGCAGGGCGCCAAGGCGATCGAGTTCCAGGAGTACGACACGGGTTGGGACTCCGAGGCCTACTCCACCGTTGCGGGACAGAACTCGAACAACTCGGTGCGTCTGACCGACGCGTTCCTCGAGGCGGTCGAAAACGACGACGACTGGCACCTGCGCCGTCGCACCGACGACAGCGTCGCCAAGACGCTGCGTGCCCGCGACCTGTGGAACAAGATCTCGTTCGGTGCCTGGTCCTGCGCCGACCCGGGTCTGCAGTTCGACACCACGATCAACGACTGGCACACCTGCCCGGCTTCGGGGCGGATCAACGCCAGCAACCCGTGCTCCGAGTACATGTTCCTCGACGACACGGCTTGCAACCTTGCGTCGCTGAACCTGATGAAGTTCCAGACCGAGGCGGGCGAGCTCGACGTCGAGGCCATTCGCCACGCGTCGCGCCTTTGGACGGTCACGCTGGAGATCGCCGTGCTCATGGCGCAGTTCCCCAGCAAGCAGATCGCCGAGCTCAGCTACCGCTACCGCACGCTCGGCCTCGGCTACGCCAACCTGGGCACCTACTTCATGACCCGCGGGCTGCCCTACGACTCGAAAGAGGCCGTGGCCATCTGCGGTGGCGTCACCGCCCTCATGACGGCGACCTGCTATGCCACCTCGGCCGAGCTCGCCGAAGAGCTGGGCCCGTTCCCCGGCTACGACGAGAACCGGGCGCACATGCTCCGGGTCATTCGCAACCACCGGCGTGCCTCCTACGACGTGCCCAAGCACGAGTACGAGAGCCTCAACACTCCGCCGGTCGGCATCTCGCAGGACCTCTGCCCCAACTACTTGCTCGAGCCCGCGCAGCAGGAGTGGGACCGCGCCCTTCGCCAAGGTGAAGAGCACGGCTACCGCAACGCGCAGGTCACCGTGATCGCACCCACGGGCACCATCGGCCTGCTGATGGACTGCGACACCACCGGCATCGAGCCCGACTTCGCGCTGGTGAAGTTCAAGAAGCTCGCGGGCGGCGGCTACTTCAAGATCATCAACCAGTCGGTGCCGAGCGCCCTGGGCAAGCTCGGCTACACCGCGTCGCAAGCCGACGACGTCGTCCGCTACATCAAGGGTGCGGGCAGCCTGGTGGGCAGCCCCCGCATCTCGCATGCCGACCTCAAGGCCAAGGGCTTCACCGCCGACGTGCTCGAAAAGGTCGAAGCCGAGCTGGCCTCGGCGTTCGAGATCGGCTTCGTGTTCAACCGCTGGACGCTCGGTGACGAGTTCTGCAAAGGCACGCTCGGCTTCACCGACGAGCAGCTCGCCGACCCCAACTTCAGCATGCTCAGCGAGCTCGGCTTCACCGCCGACGACATGCAGAAGGCCAACGACTACGTCTGCGGCACCATGACCATCGAAGGCGCACCGCACATCAAGGACGAGCACCTGCCCGTCTTCGACTGCGCCAACAAGTGCGGCCGCTATGGCCAACGCTTCATCGCGCCGATGGCCCACGTGCACATGATGTCCGCGGCCCAGCCGTTCCTCTCGGGCGCGATCTCCAAGACGATCAACATGCCCAGCACCGCCACGGTGTCCGAGGTGGAAGACGTCTACAAGCAGTCGTGGAAGCTCGCCGTCAAGGCCATCGCGCTCTACCGCGACGGCTCCAAGCTCAGCCAGCCGCTGTCGGCTTCGCTGCTCGACGAGGTCTCCGACGACCTGGACGACGAGGACTTCGTCGAAGCACCCATCGCGGCCACCAGCCAGCCGCAGGTGATCGAAAAGGTCACCGAGAAGGTCATCACGCGCTACCTCAAGAAGCGCCGCTCGATGCCCGACCGTCGCGGTGGCTACACCCAGAAGGCCGTCATCGGCGGCCACAAGGTCTACATCCACACGGGTGAGTACAGCGACGGCACGCTCGGTGAGATCTTCATCGACATGCACAAGGAAGGCGCCGCCTTCCGCAGCCTGATGAACTGCTACGCCATCGCGATCAGCTTGGGCCTGCAGTACGGCGTGCCGCTCGAGGAGTACGTCGAAGCGTTCACCTTCACGCGCTTCGAGCCCAACGGCATGGTGCACGGCCATCCCAGCATCAAGATGTGCACCAGCATCATCGACTACATCTTCCGCGAGCTGGCGGTGAGTTACCTCGGTCGTCACGACCTGGCCCACGTCGCCCCCGAAGACCTCGCCCCCGACACCACGGGCGGTGATCGTCAGGCCGAAGGCCCCGTGGACGATGGCATGGTCCGCGGAGTTGACTACGCCGAAGAGGTGGTCGAAGAGCGCCACGTCACCCCGGGTCCGCTGAAGCTCGAGGCCACGCTGCCGTCCAGCGCCGGCTTCCTGTCCGAGGCTTCGGCCAAGATCGAGTTCGAAGACCGTTCGGTCAGCGTGGGCGCAGCCAACGGAGCCTCCGACGCAATCGCAGCCAAGCGCGGCGCGGAGAAGCAGGCTGCGGCCGAACTCAGCGCCAAGGTGCAGCAAGCTCGCATGCAGGGCTACGAAGGCGATGCATGCACCGCCTGCCAGAGCTTCACGCTCGTCCGCAACGGCTCGTGCCTCAAGTGCATGACCTGCGGAGCCACCAGCGGCTGCAGCTGATCGTCAGCCGGCGCATGCCGTCCAGAACCCGCGCTCTCTTGGGAGCGCGGGTTTCTCGATTCCGGGGCCGCTCTCCTCAGCACGGGTCGAAGATGGATTCGAGGCCGGGTGTCGGCTGCTCCCAATCTGGGAACGGGGGGTTCACAATCTGGGTCGCCTACGCTCGCCAGGTCGCGGCTACGGTGTGGCTGCGTTCGGCATGAGCCTTGCTGAGCTCTGTGCTTCTTCGATGCGCTGCATGAGACTTCCTCTGATCGCCCTCGTTGTTCCGGTGGCCTGCGCGAGGCCCGTTCAGCCCGCAAGGCAAGCCACGGTCGCCGACATCGCGACGCCCCCCGTCCAGGAACTCGACACACGTGACTGGCCGAGTCGTCTGCGCGAGGAGGTGCCTCGCGATGGGCTGTCGGGGTTTGCGTTGGTCTGGGACGACGCGCCGCTGTTCGCTGCCGTGGGCGCGGAGACGTCTGTCGGTCAGCGGAAGGCGTCGATGACCCGGTTGGACGCCTCGAGTACTGGCTTTGCGGTGTCGATCGTGCGCGACGACGGGGCGTGGGTCGAGGTGGAGAGCCTCGAGATGGCCGAACGTGAGGGCCACTGCGGGGTGAGGGGAGGGTTCGACGAGTTTGACGGCTACGCGCTCCGCTTCTTCGTGCGCAAGGATGACCTCGCCCCCGTCTTGGGAACCGCCGATCGGCACCGGCACGACGACGGAAGCGGGCTTGCCCTGGCGCCCGGGACTCCAGTCGAGCCCGGAGCGGACGGCTTGGGTGTCCGTGTCGGGCGGCAGCGGCTTCCGGTTCGCCACGCACCGCACGAACTCGCGCTCGCGTATCGTGTCGAGCCGCTTCCGCGGCACCCCGATGGTCTTCCAAGCACCTGCGACCTGAGCGTGCCCGCGCGGTTGCTCGGCGAGGGATTCGACTTGGCGTCGCTGCCGTGGATCATGCGCGGCCAGTGCCGCGTCGAGGAGGCGGAGACCGGGTACCGAGTGCTGCTGCAGAGCGACTGCGTACAGGTCGAAGCCGTGGTCGAAGTCGACCCGAACACGGGCGGACCACCCGACGCGACCGGACTGGGGATGGTCGGTACCCTACGCGACGCACCGTATTGGGTCATCGACCAGGGCAGCGCTACCTACTGGCCCGATGGCACGCGGGCCGGATCCAAGCGTAGTGCGGTGGCGACCAATGACCCGCCCGTCGTCATCGACGGCCGACTGTGTTGGGCGGTCGGCGACGCGTTGCATGTGTGTCACGACGAAGCCGACGTCGAAGCCAAGGCGTCGTTGCCGTGACCTCACCGGGGCTTGGAGCGCCCCGGTCGGTGTACGCGACGGCGGACCGGGACGTCGCGCTGTGCTTCTATACTGCTGCAGTGTCGCGCTTGTTCGGTCTCGTGTCCGCGTTCGTATTGCTGGCTGGCTGCGAGTCGGAATCGAGTCCAGACGTAGAGGCGCGGCGAGGCGTGGCCGTCGAGAAACCGTCGGCGTGCCGCAAGGACGACGTGCGAGCGCTGGCAACGACGCTTTCCGCGGTCGACCCGTGGGCCCAGCGCATCGCCGTCGGCGAGGGGTTGACCGAAGCGTGCACCTTGCCCGGGACGACTGGGGCCTTCTTCGAACTCACGGGCGACGCAGTGGTGGCCGACGAACGTCGGATCGCCGCAGCCGCTGGCGAGCTGGAGATGGTCTCGGAGATCTGCGGGCAGGGGGCGGGCACGCTGGACGAGACAACCGCGATGGCGCCGCGGCAGAGAGCTGTCGTGTTGTTCGACCGCTGTGGATTGGGTCGTTTCGGGTTGGTGGAGCGTGAGGCGTGGCTGAGAACGGGCGCGACGTCGGTCGTACCGTTCGTCGCACTGCACTGGTTGCGGGGTGAAGGGGTCGCCGAGGCCGACGCGCGCACCATTGCCACGGCGATGTTGTTGCGAAGTCGGAAGGTCTGGGGGGCGGACGGGCAGCGCGTCCCCGTTGTGGGTGGTGTGTTGCCGCCCGTGCCCCACGATGCGATCGCAGTGGCGGTGACGCCCAAAGCGGTGCTCATGGAAGGGGCGTCCGTCGTGAGACTCGACGGCGGAGCGGTGCCGCGGGATCGGAGCCGGAGCGCCGATGCGTTGCGCAGAGCGCTACAGGCCGAACGCGAAGCACGGAGCGGCGACGAGGACGTGCCAGTGGTCTTGGTGCCCGAGGCGGACGCGTCTACGGCGACACTGTTGTGGGCCGAAGGTGTGCTGCGAGGGCCCAGCTCGGATGAGGTCGGCGTGGTCGTGCAGACCGAGCCGCTCGAGTTCGGGCTGCTGGCGTTGGATATCTTCCTTTGGCCCCGTCACGGCTACCCCAAGTTGGAGGTTGGTGACCGTGAAGCGGTGCTGAGGCCCGCGGATGGCGGCCCGGGTCGACACATCGATGTCGATGCACTGGCCACCGCCGCCGACGACTACGTGCGCGAGCACGGCAACGACAGCCGGGTGATCGTGCACCCCCGGCGCGACCTCCAGGCGGGCCTGCTCTTGACCACGGTGCATCGCCTCAGGGGCGAGCGATGTGCTGCGACATCGAGCCAGTGCAAGTTCGGCACGGTCAGCATCTACCGAGATCTCGGGCCCGAGTCGCTGTCGAAGGGGGGGATTCTCGCGGCCATCGCGGAGGCGGCGCCGCAGGGCTCGCTGGGCTTTGCCGACGAGGAGGACGTGTGGGGCGGCCTGACGGGGACCGAGGTCGGTGAGGCGTTTGGTGTCGGCGATACCTTCGGCATGCGGACGAGCCCAGGCGGAGGTGGCACCAGCGAGGGCACGATCGGTTCTGGTGGTGGCAAGGTGGTGCCCCGTGTGCGCCAGTCGAAAGCCACCGTGGTGGGGCCGCTCGACAAGGCCATCATCCGCCGCATCGTTCGGTCGCATATCAACGAAGTGCGACACTGCTACAACAAGGGCCTCACCAAGGACCCGAAGCTCGAGGGCACGGTGACGGTGTCGTTTACGATCGGAGCATCGGGTTCGGTCACCGAGTCCAAGGTGAAGTCGACGACGCTCGGCGATGTGGCGGTCGGCAAGTGCATCGCGACCGCGGCAAAGCGCTGGAAGTACCCCAAACCCAAGGGCGGAGGGGTTGTCGTCGTGACGTACCCGTTCGCGCTGTCGCCAGGCTGAGCCTGGAGGCGTCAGCCCGGGCGCTGGACTCGGCGAAACAGGGGCCGGGCGTCGTCGGCCGCGGCTTGGTAGGTGACCGAGAACTCCCGCAGCTGCTCGAGCGCCGTCTGGGCGGACTTGTCTTCGGCGAGGTCGAGGGAGTCGAAGCCCACGCGCTGCATGAAGAAGACCTGGTCCGGCAGCACATCGCCCACGGCCCGCAGCTCTCCGCGATAGCCCAGACGGTCGCGCAGCAGGCGAGCCGACGAGTAACCGCGGCCGTCGGTGAACTTGGGAAACGCCACCGCGACCAGAGCCGCGCCCTCGAGTGCTCTGGCGAGGCGCAGGGCGTCATCGTCGGGCTGGAGAAGCACACCGACCCTACCGTCGTGGGCGCGAAGCGCATCGCGTTGTTCGAGCCAGCGGTCGATCCCGACCAGGACGTCGCCCGAGCGAGGCAGGGCGTCGTCGTTGCCGAGGGTGGTCCAGGTTTCGGGCGGCGCAACGGCGCCGTTTCTAATCAGAGCCATACAGAGAGTCCTTGAACGGGTCGAGGCCAACCCGGCGGTAGAAGTCGAGGAAGGTTTCGTCGGCGCTCTCGCGCAGGGTGCTGTAGGTGTCGAGGACGGTGGCGACGGCGTCGACGATCTCGTCGGAGGAGAACGCACGGCCGACGATCTTGCCGAGACTCGCCTGCTCGCCGGGGTCGCCCCCGATCATGAGTTGGTAAGCCTCGACGCCGGCTTTATCGATGCCGAGGATGCCGATGTTGCCGACGTGGTGATGGCCGCAGGCGTTGATGCAGCCCGACATCTTGATGGTGACGTCTCCGAGGTCGTCGAGATAGTCGAGGTCGTCGAAGCGGTCCGCGATGCGCAGTGCGACGGGGATGGAACGCGCATTGGCGAGGTTGCAGAAGTCGAGGCCAGGGCAGCAGATCTGGTCGGTGACCCGACCGGCGTTGGCCGTGTGCAGGTCCCATGTCTTCAGCTCCGCGTACAAGGCCTGCAAGTCGGCCTGTTTGACGTTCGGCATCATCACGTTTTGGTCGTGCATGACCACGACGTGGCCGAGGCCAAAGCGATCGGCGAGGTCGGCGAGTGCGTCGAGCTGGGTGTCGCTCACGTCGCCAGGCGGACGACCCTGCGGCTTCGTCGACACGACCACGGCGGCATACCCGGGGACGCGGTGCTGGCGGACGTTGTTCTTGAGGAAGCGTGCGAACTCCCGGTCGGTGGTGAGCGCGAGCGCGTCGAGGTCTTCGTTGGCCAGTGCCTCGAAGGTGGGCAGCGCGAAACGGCCTTTGATGCGGTCGATCTCGTCGCGGGTCAGCTTGGTCGCCGAGTCTTTGATCTGGGCCCACTCGGCCTCGACGGCGGCGGCGAACTTTTCGACGCCCCACTCGGACACCTGAATCTTGATGCGTGCCTTGTACTTGTTGTCTCGCCGCCCGTAGCGGTTGTAGACCCGGAGGATCGCCTCGAGATACGAGAGCAGGTGCTCGTAGGCGAGGAAGGGGCGCACCACCTTGGCGATGTGCGGGGTGCGACCCAGACCGCCGCCGACCAGGATCTCGAAGCCGCGCTCACCGGTGTCGTTCTCGATGATGCGAATGCCGATGTCGTGCACCCGCACCGCCGCGCGATCGGTGGTCGAGCCCGTGATCGCGATCTTGAACTTGCGCGGAAGGAACGCGAACTCGGGGTGGAACGTGGACCACTGACGGATCAGTTCGCAGTACGGACGGGGGTCCTCGAGTTCGTCGGCGGCGATGCCCGCGAGCGGATCGGAGGTGGTGTTGCGAATGCAGTTGCCGCTGGTCTGAATGGCGTGCATCTGCACCGACGCGAGCAGGTCGAGAATCGCGGGTACGTCCTCGAGCTCGGGCCAGTTGAACTGGACGTTCTGCCGGGTGGTGAAGTGCGCGTAGCCCTTGTCGTAGTCGCGGGCGATCGTGGCCAACGCCCGTAGCTGCGCCGAGCTGAGCAGGCCGTACGGAACCGCAACTCGCAGCATGTACGCGTGCAGCTGCATGTACAGCCCGTTTTGGAGCCGCAGCGGCTTGAACTCGTTCTCGGTGATCTCACCGGCCAGTCGTCGTTCGACTTGGCCGCGGAACTGAGCGGCACGTTCGTCGACGATGCGCTGATCGTGTTGGTCGTACTGATACATCGCCGTGTGTCATCCATGGGCCGCGTCGGCGCGGCGCAAGGGGGTGGTCGGGCCCTGAGAACGAATGCGCTCTCGCGTGGTGGTGGCGACGGCTGATCCGCGTTCGACGTTGACCTTGAACGCGTACGGATCGCAGACGTCTCGCTCTTGTGTGCGGGCCGCATCGAGAAGCGCGTCTCGTTCGGACTCGCTCTGCACCGCATGCGCCTCGTGCAGGGATGTCGACCACGTCGTGTCCGCGCGCAGGTACACGGGGACGCCAGCGTCGGTCGTGTTGGCTGTGATGACGAAGTGGGAGCCGAATGAGCGTGCCACGTCAAAAGGCTGGTCCAGCATGCGGTTAATGGCAAACGAATCGTGCGAAATGCCGTCTGCGTGGCGTGATGCGTGTGCTGGCGCCCGAATTAAAATATCGTAGATGCTGAGGTTATGTAGTCACGGCGGTGGCTGCGGCGGGAAAAAACGGGAGTCTCGGGGTGATTCGAGCGCTCCCTATACTGTCGGTCGTGAAGCGAGTGGTGCTCTGTTGCTGGGCTCTGACCCTCGGTTGTGGCTCGTCGTCGGAGCCCGCTCCCGCCACGGTCGAGCGTGCTCCGGTGGCGTCCGCCGAATCTGCACCCAAGCTCGACCTCGGTGCGAAGCCAGAGGTCGCACGAGATCGGATGCCGGTTCCGGAGCGAGCACGGCCTGCACCCGTCGCCGCTCTCGAGGGCACCGTCCCCCAGGTGCCGGCCGGCCTGCGCCCGCTCCCCGAGCCGGCGGTGCAACTCGTCGTGACGCCAACGCAGCTGCGACTCGGTGAACAAACGTGGACGCGGGCGACCGGGGCCGCAATCGACATCGACGCACTGAAGGACGCTGCGGGCAAGACCACAGGGACGGTGGTGGTTGCGGCCGAGCCCGAGGTTTCGGCGCTCACCGTGCAGCAGATCGTCGACACCTTCCCGGCCGGTCGCGGCGTCGCTCTTGCAGCGCGGGGTGCCGATGGAGCTGCCGGAGTGTTGGACTTGGCGAGCGTGGCCTCGGGAGGAGCTCCGATCGTGCGTGTGGCGGACGACGGGTTTCATCTCGCGCTCGAAGACGAGAGCAAGACGCTTCACCTGCAGTCCGAGGCGGGGGAGCCGTTCGACTACGTTGCCCTGCGCAACAAGGCCAAGGTGTTTCGAACGCAGAATCCTTCGATCGACAGCGTGCGGGTGAAGGTGGAGGCGGGGGTGAGTGCCGAGGTGCTGTTGCGCGCGTTGTCGCAGCTTCGCGGTCCGAAGTGCACCGAGGAGCCAGCCCGCTGTTGGCTGCCCTCCCTCGCGTTCGGTGAGCGTGTTCGTGTCGGATCCGCGAAGACGTCGAGTCCTCGCAAGGTGGAGTTTCCGCCGCCCGATGATGGGTCGTCGCCGGGCACGGTCACTCTGGGCAAGGCGAAGGTCGGCAAGGGCCTCGACAAGGCCGAGGTGCGCGCAACGTTGAAGCGGCGCATCGGCTACGCCCGCATGTGCTACTTCGCGGCCCTCATCGATGAGCCGCAGCTCTCGGGCAAGGTCGTCCTGCGGCTGACCGTGGACGCGGAGGGCAAGATCGAGGAAGTCGGAACCCCCACATCGACGCTGGAGGCGTTGGCGGTCGAGGAGTGCCTCGAACGCGGCATCGAGGGCCTGCGGTTCTCTGCACCGTCGGCGGCTCCCGTCACGGTCGATGTGCCGCTGACGTTCGAGCCCAAGTGACTCACAGCGGCGACCACCGCAGTACGGTTCGGTCGTGCTCTACGAAGCCGAATCGGAATGCGACCCGCATGTCGAACAGCTTGCGGGAGGGCAACTCGAACTCGAAACGTTGAACGTCGAGTGTGCTTGGCCCGTCTTCGCAGGCGAGGTTCTCCCTCACCAACTCGCCTTCGCTGGTGCCCGCGACGACGATCGCCGCGGTGCGCTCGGCTGCGTGTTCGGGACACGACCACCGCATCCAGACCTCGAGTGTGTAGTGACCGGCCGGGAGCTTGAGGGTCGGGCCGACACTCAGCGGGAGCTTGGGCGGTTTCTCGTTGAGGAACAACGCATGCCTACGCACGGCGCCGCCCGAGGCGTCTGGGTCCTCGTACGTGGTGGACCATCCCGAGGCGCCAGTATGCTCCGCCTCGAACGTCACCGGGCCACGTTCGAGGAGAGTGTCGATCGAGGTTCGAGTCCAGGCCTGCTGGGTGAGGTCGCCCGTAAAGGCGGTTGCGCCCGCGGTTCGATGGATCTGCACGCCCTCGGGCGGCTCGTATTCGGTCGGCAGGACCACGGGGATGACGTAGGCGTCGTAGTCGGTCGTCGGCCAAGGGGCGCGCGTGACCTGTTTGGCGTGAGGCCCGAATAGGCCGCGCATGCCGAGGTCTGGGAGCGCGTTGCGGCGGTCGACGGCGACCCGAGGATGCGCTTCGAGCTCCGCGATGAGCGGCGAGTACGGCTGGTCGGGCGGGTGCAGCTCCGGGTCACGCAATCGAGCGCCGATCATGAGCAGCAGGACTCCCACCAGTGCAGTCGTGCGTACGACCGCCGGGCGTTTGAGCGTGCCTGCGATCAACAGTGCGCCGCCGACGAGCGCCACATCGAGTTGTGAGACCAGGCCCTCTGAGGCGGTGATGGCCGCCGCGCCCGCACAACCCCAGCCGAGCCCCGCACGCGCCATATGACGAGGGCTTCGCCCCGCGCGAGACATCGTGGCTGCGATGAGCCACCCGGCGCCACCGAGCACGGGCACCACGATGTGCAGCGCGTACCAGGGGAGCATCGAGCGCGACACGTTGTCGAGAATGAGCACGTTGCCCGCGAACCAAAGCGGGAGCAACAGTGCCGGCCCGGGCTTGCGCAGTTCCTCGCGGGGGCGCGTGATGCAGAGCAGGGCCAGCCCCGCCGCACCCAACACCCAGGGAATGGGGGCGGTCGTTTCGGCGACGGTGCTCGCGAGCTCGTTGAGCGTGCGGGCGTTTTGTCCCCCGCCGAAGCCTTCGATGCGGCGCCGAAGACCGCGGTCGAGCATGCCTTCGAACACCGCTCCATCGGTGGCGGCTCCGGCCCATGCAAACCAGACGATCCCGACCAACGCCGGGATGCCGAGGGTCAGTGCCAAGCGCGGGAGGGCGGAACGTTCGCGACGCCAGAGCTCGAGCGCCACGATCGGCAGCACGGCCATGCCCACCGCGAGTTGTTTCGTGAGCACCGCAAACGCGAGGCTCGAGCCCGCCACTGCGGCGAATCGTCGCGCTTGCTTCGAGTCTTGGGCGTCGACACTCGCGTGGTAGGCCCAGAGCCCCCCGAGCAGTCCTGCGATGAACAAGGGTTCGATGTTGGCGTGGCGACCCCACCGCGTGGTGGCGACACACAGCGCGAGCGTGACGCTCCAGCCGATCGCCATCGGCAACCCGCCGATGCGGCGGCCCCAGCCGAACGCGAAGCCGACGGTGGCCAGCATGCCCAGCGCGAATGGCAGGCGCAGCGCCGTGACGCTGGCGCCCAAGGTGGAGAAACTGAGGGCCGACAGCCACACGCTCATCGGTGGCTTGGAGAAGCGGCGATAGTACTCCCCCGCTTCGTTGACGGCGTAGAGGTAGTGATCGTGCTCGAGCGCGTTTCGGGTGACCCGGGCGTAGAGCGCCTCGTCCCAGGTCCGCCACTCGCCCGCGCCGAGGTCCAGCAGCAACAGCCCGGCCGCCAGCAGCATCACCGCCACGAAGGCGGCCCACGAGGCTCGCGCTCGGCTCACCCGCGCGACTCTATCGGCTGCACATTCGAAGCGCTATCGGCCAGACGGGTCGTGGTACCCTGCTTCCATGCTTGGGTCCCTGAGCCGCGACGACCGGCTGCAACTGATGAAGTTCGTTTGCGCCTTCGCCTGGGCCGACCTCGAGATTCAGACCGAGGAGCGCCACTTCGTGGACAAGCTCGTGGAGAAGCTCGGACTCGAGGAAGACCGCGAGCTGATCGCCGGCTGGCTTCGCTCGCCGCCGCCGTCCGAAGACGTCGACCCGACACGCGTCCCCGCCGAGCACCGAGAGGTGTTCCTCGACGCCGCGCGCCAACTCTTCGAAGCCGACGGCGTGGTCGATCCCCACGAACAAGAGCAGTTCGAACTCCTCCAACAACTGCTGATCTAACTTTGTAAGGGGAACCGCCTGGTTCCCCTCGCTGCGGGGCGAAGCCCCTACGCTTCACCCGGAGCGATTCTCGAAGAGAATCGCGGAGCCGGCAGCCGTTCGCGAAGCGAACGGCGAGAGGCCTCCCGGGTCGGGCTGGCGCCCTCGCTCGTCGCTTCGCTCCTCCGGTGATAGGCGAAGGTCGCAGAGGGGCGGCGTGCCCCTCGCTGCAGGGGCCTCCCGAGTCGGGCTGACGCCGTCGCTCGTGGGGCCTAGAACTTCCCCTGGAGGCGGAGGCCGGCGAAGTTGCGGGTGACGGTGGGGGTCAGGGAGGCGTAGCCGCGTTTGGTGTCAGAGCGGCGTTTGGCGCCGACGCCGAGTAGGACGCCGCCGGTGATCAGGGCGACGGGAGCGGACGCGAGTCCGGCGATGAACATCGTGTTCGCCTTCTTCTCCTCGTCGGTGATCCGAGCGCGCTGTGCGTCGGAGTAGGCCGGGTTGTCGAGGTCCTTGCGCGCGTTCTTGCGGTTGATCGCACCCACCGCGATGAGCGAGGTGAGCCCGACGCCTGCGACCATCGTGATGCCGCCGGCGATCATGAGGCCGGTACCGTCCCCTCGCTCGGCGTCGGCCGTGGAGAGGTGGAACCCTCCGCCGTCATCCGGAGGCGGCGTTGCGGAGGATGGTGGGGGCGGCGATGGTTCGTCGCTCGCCGGTTCAGGGGCGGGCGGCGGTGGCGGAGGCGTCGGTTCCTCGGCGGCCTCGAGGGCGGACTTGAGTTCGAAGCGCGCCTTCACAACGGGGCCGGGGATGTTGGGGTTGCCGTATTGCGCTTCGTAGGCCGAGAAGTACGCGTAGTACGTGTCCAGCGCGGACTCGAGCAGCGCCACGTTGGGTTCCGCCGTGTGGGCGTCCAGGGCCACCGCGATCGTGTCGACGATCAGCTTCATGCGAAAGCGGCGGGTGTTGTTCGACTCGGGCGTCGATGCCAGAAGCTCGGTCCAGGTGGAGACCGCGGTTTGTGCATCCCCGGCCAGTGCGGCCTGCTTGCCGCGCTTGTGGGCCGCGCGTTTGCTCTTCGGAGTGTCCTTGGCCGTGACGGTCAATGTGGGGGCGGCCTGGACCTGCAAGGGCACAGCACACAGCAGGCTCGAGACGAGGCCGACGGCCATGAAGTTGCGGTAGGGCGCCTTCATCGGAACTACTCCTCCCCGTCGCAGGTGGCCGCGGTTTCGATGTCCTCGAGGGGCACGCCGTCGGTGCAGTAGTCGCCTTCCCAGATCGAGTCGCATTGCCCGCTGAGGCACTGGGCGTTGCCGTCATCGCTGCAGTCTCCACCGGGGGCTTCCTTGAGCACGCACTCCTCCTCGAGGCAGTACGTTCCACGGCGACACTCGAGCTCGTCGTAGGTCACGGCGGAGTCGTCGCAGGCATCGCCGACATCGGCGCCTTCGTGGCACTCGGGGTTGTAGACCCCGTCGTCGGTGATGTCTTCGCACACGCCAGACTCACACCAGTTGCCGCCCTGGTTCTCGCCCGGGACGCACTCGTCACCGTTGTCGAGCAACGCGGTCCGACAGCGCCGGCCGTTGTCGCTCGTCATGCAGCCCAGGGTGTTGGAGGGGTTGCACTCGTTGTCGCCGCCGCACTGGGCGTTGGCGATGAGGACGATCTCGCATTCGCCCGAGCCGGAGAGGTCACAGAACAGCCCGTCCTCGCATTGGTCGTCGAACGTGCACTCGGTTCCTTGGCTGCGATCGGAAGCGCAGGTGTCTCCGGCACAGTGAAAGCCGTCGGCGCAGTCGCGATCGGTGTCGCAGCGGTCACCGTTGGTATCGCCCCTCGCTGCGCAGTAGCTGTGCGTGCCGTCCTCGAAGTCGACCGGAATGCAGCTCTCGTCTTCGGGGCATTGAGCGTCTGCACCGCAGGCGTAGCCGGTGCTGCAGTACTCGGTGCAGGTCTCGGTTTGCGGGTCGCACGTCAGTCCGGCGCGGCACTGCGTGGACTCGGTGCCGAGCGCAGGATCGTCGGGGTCGTCGTACTCGCAGTGCTCGCCGAGCCCAGCCTTCGGTCGACACAGGCCGGTGCTGATCTCGCAGAACAACCCTTCATCGCAGGTGTAGTCGGCTTCGCAGAACTCGTCCTCCAGCCCCTTGTCGACGCAGACGTAGTCGCCATCGACTTCTTCGCACGAGGCTCCCGGAGCGCATTCGATGTCGAAGCCTAGACCGGCCAGGTTTGCGCTACAGGCTTCGCCGACTTCGAGCGTGCCTTGAAAGAGGTTGCGGAGGTCGCAGGGGTTGCGACTCGGATCGTCTCCAGGCGAGCAGTACTGTTCGCCATCGAAGGGCTCGTTGCACTGCCGCGCTTCGATGAGCGCCCGGCACTCGTCGGCCGCGCCCCGGTCGACCGTCGAACGGTCGAGTCGAATCGCGAACCCGAGCACGTAGAGCAGGCCGCCGCGGTTGGACTCGGCGACGTCGTCGTTGGAGTAGAGCTGCTCGACGTAGCGTTGCCCGCAGCCTTCGGCGTCGGCCGTGAAGGGCCCGAGGCGGTAGTCGATTTCGCCTTCCGAGCAGCAGTTGAACTCCCAATCGCACAGCGCTCCGATCAGCGCTTCGAGTTCGCCCTGATCGCCTTCGTTCCCCGTGTCCGTGCCGTCGGTGTCTCCGGTCTCGCCACCGGTTCCGGTCTCGTCTGCCGAGCCGTCGGAGTCCGAGGTGGAGCCGCCATCGCCGTCCGCGTTTCCACTCTCGGCTCCGGATCCGTCGGTCCCTTGCATCCCGTCCGTGTCCGTTTCCCCTTCACTTTCGGGGACCTCGGACACGTAGCAGCCACCCGACAGGGCGACCGCTGCGGCCAGGACCTTCAAACCAAGATGTGTGCTCCAATCACCCGCGTTCACACATGTAGTTACGAAGCGGACATGTGGTTATTCAGGCGATAGTCAAGAAATCTGCAGCACGCGAAACACGCTCGCGTGTCGTGCGCGAATGGCCCCGACGCATCGCGCAAGCGGAGGAAGTGGCCGAACTCTCTCTTCGCCGCACAAGATATGCTGGAGGCGGCGCTTCCACCCCAACTGCTCGTCGAAATCGAGGAACTCATGCGCACCGACAACTTCGAGTACAAGAGTGATTTCGCCCGGAAGTACTACGCCAAAGGGCGAGAAGAAGGGCGCGAGGAAGGTTCTGCGCACGGTCAGGCGAGGGCGCTGTTTCTCATCCTCGAGGCGCGTGGGCTTCCCGTGGATGAGGCTACGCGAGCGCGGGTGCAGGCCGAGCGTCGTCAAGACGTGCTCGATGCCTGGACACGCCGCGCGGCGACGGCCTCCAGCGTCGCCGACGTCTTCGAGGGCTAGAACTTGACCTGCACTTGCAGGGTTCCGCCTTGGGCGCTCTCGCCTTCGTCGACGAACCACTCTCCCTCGTAGAGCACCGAGACGCGGACGGCGTCGAGGCGGTGCTTGTTGGGGAAGTAGAACGCGATGCCGTCGCTGGTGAAGTAGCGGTTGAGCGGTTGCACGGCTTGTTCGGTGGCGGACCAGCCGAAATTGCCCAGGGGGGCGATGAACAGGTTGGGCCCCAGGGGGATCGCGTAGCTCATCTGGCCGTAGGCGCCCGTGCTGAGGAACGGTCGACTGCTGAGGTTGTCGGTGACCTGACGGCGAATGAACTCGCCGAAGAGGTAGAAGCCGTGCACGACGAACTTGGCCGAGCCCGATACCAACAGATCCCGGGCGCGGGTGAGGGTGTCGTTGCCTGCCGAGTCGTAGAGTCGATACGGCGAGTAGAGCATCCCGGTGCCGAGGACGAAGCGCGGCTTCTTGTCGAGCTCCAGCGCACTTTCGTATCCCTTGAGCCGGCCGAACGGCGAGATTTCGAGCTGCGCAGACCAGAGCGGACCGCGTCGGTTGTCGCGGTTGACCGCGAGCCCGGTGCCGTTGAAGACACCACCGGCCAGCGTGACGCGTCGGTCGGCGAAGTCGGCCTCGAGAAGCCCGCCGAGATCGCTGCTGACCAAGAAGCTCGTCACCACTTGGTTGCGGCGAGGGAACAGCAGCGAGCTGTTCTGAGTCTTGTTCTGCTTGGAGAACGGAACCCGCATCTGGCCCAGGCGAAGGTTGAGGCTGAACGCCTCCATGCCGCCCTTGGTTTCGACCTTGAGGGGGTTGTAGTTCACCCAGAGCTGCTCGATGGCGACGCCGGGGACGAGTGACTTTCTCAGGACCAGCGAGTCGGTGCTGCCGTCGCCTTCGTAGTCGGCCGTGTCGACACCCGTGACCACGCTGGCGATGTTGGAGCCGATGACGAAGTGCACCTTGTAGGACCACTTCGGCAAGACTTCGCCGGAGAGAATGAGGCCCGCGCGTGTCTGCTGGGCACCGAACTCCTGCTGGTCGCGGGGGCGCGCGCCCTTGCGGACACGGTAGGTGTACTGCGGCTGAATGTAGCCGCCGATGGTGAGGTACTTCGACTTGAAGGGGGATGCCTTCTCGTCGGTGTCCTCGCCTTTGTCTTCCGCGGGCTCGGACGCGGCCGTGTCCGGAGCGTCCGGCTCGGCTTCGTCCTCGACCTCGACCTCGACTTCGGGCTCCGAGGCGGGCGCTGATTCGGGCGCGGCCTGTGGCTCGGGCTGTGACTCGGGGGCGGGTTCGGTCTCCGGCTCGGGCACATCGGGAGGCGGAGGCGGAGCCGCAGCGGCGGTCCCCGACGCGAAGAGAAGACCGCCGAAGCAGAGCGTAGCGATGCGAAGGCTCATGGGTACGACAGGCCGACCGGGCCGACGGCGAGGGACACGAAGGTCTGTCCGCCCGAGGTGTAGGTGGGTCCCGCAATCATCATGAGGGACGTGGAGGTGGCGTAGGACCACGGGGCGTTGGGGACGACGAGCGGGAACTCGCCGTACGCCGGATCCGGGTTGGTCCAGTTGAGGGTGCGAATCGGCGTGTAGCGATCGTCTTGGACGACGACGTTGCTGCGCAGCGCACCCGCGAGGCGCTCGCTCGCGGCCCAGACGACCGGGTTGTCGAGGGCACCGCCGCTGTTGACGGCCGCAATGCTCGGACGTCCATTGGCCATGCCCACGACCCACGCCGTGCCTTCCCACAAGTGGACCCCGACCGGCTCGAGGGGTCCGGTGTCGGTGATGTGGCGGGCGGTGGAGCGGTTGAAGGTGAGGACCGAGCCATCGTCGAGCACGCCTGCGGCCCAACCGGCGTCGCCGAGCTGCATGTAGCCGGTCATCGCGTCTTCGCCGAAAGCGTCGAGTCCTCCGATCGGGACGATGTCGGTGACTTCGGCGTTGGCGTCGAGGAAGCGCCCCTCCACCCGGACGTCGGGGTCTTCACCTTCGTCGCCCTCGATCTCGTAGCGAACGACCATGAAGCCAGCGTCGGTCTCCTCCTCGGCACCGACACCGAGCGCGACGACGTTGTCGGCGTTGCGTGGGATGAACTCCTCGAACCTCGAGTAGCGCCGAATGTCGAGATCGACGACCACCTGGAACGGAACGGGGTCGCTGGGTGCCTGCACGAGCGCCACGAGCGTCCGTCGCGATGGTGTCCACTTGACGTTGGGGATCACCGCCTTGAACGCCAGCTGTGACTGCGAGTTGGGGTCACGGCGGAGGACTTGCTTGCAGTCCGAGGTCAGCCCGTTGACCTCCACCAACGCGTCTCCCGACCAGTACCAGCTGCGGTCCACGGTCGTGTCGAGCCACCCATGCAGCCCGCGGTCGACGTTTTGGTGCACGGCGCAGCGGCCTCGCCAACCTCCACCCGAGGCATAGCCGACGGTCGCTTCCGTCTGCGCCAGGTCTCGCGATCCCATCAGCGCGTAGACCGAGCCGTTGCGGTCGGCGACCGGGCGGGGAAAGAGGAAGTCCTCCTCGGCCACGTAATCGCCCAGGTAGCGAAACTGTCCGAGCTCGCCGGGCTCGAGGTACTCGATGCAGCCGCCGCTGGTGAGCGCGGCCAGTCCCGCGACGAGGCTCGTGAGCCCGTAGCGCAGAGATGGTGTTGCCATGGGTGCTATTCCTGGGCGACCGCGTAGCTGACGACGTAGTAGGCGGCGTCGTTGCCGTCCGCGTCGGTGTAGTGCTCGCGATACACGAACGGCATCGTCGTGTAGGCGTACTCGAGGTACTCGTCCTCGGGTGTGTCGGGGTTGTCGGGCAGCGGGGGAAGGTTACCGCCGAAGAAGGCGCTCTCCCCGACGCGCACGCTGTAGCCCTGTCCCCAGCCGACACCCAGGTCTGCGCCGAACTTCACGCCGCCGCCGATGAGCGGGATCTCGGAGGACACGTCGACGCGCATGCCGATGCTCGTCGACATCGAGACGCTGTTGGTCGTGTCTTCGCCCACCGAGAGGCGGAAGCCGGAGCTGCCCGCATCGCTGACGAGAATGCTGGGCGGGTCGGTGAAGACGAAGTCTTCGGTGGGGATCGGCGAGCCATCGAGCTTCTCGGGGCCGCCGGGGTACGAGTCGACGTTGCCGAGCTGGTAGGGGATGTCCATGATCGGCAGGCCGCCGACCGCTTCGGCCATCGCGTTGTAGCGCCGTGTGGACCACAGCATCTCGGAGCCGCCGACGGGGACCAGCAGGACGAACTCCTCACTGTCCGCGCCGTCCCCGATGATGCCGGCCGGGTCTTCGACGTTGTACTTGTAGGCGTGAAAGCAGCCGCAGGTCATCGTGACCACGCCGTAGGGCTCGCCTTCGAAGTACGACTCGGGCCGGGCCGAGAAGCGAGTACCGATGCTCTGGCGCAGGGTTTGGGTCTCGGAGACCTTGAGGCTGCGGCTGATGCGGGTGCCGAAGCCGGCCTTGGCGACATCGAAGAGGCCGACGCTGACACCCATGTCCACGCCCATGTCGAGCGAGATCGAGTCGGTGAAGTTCTCCGAGCTGGAGTCGGCGCGGCCGATGGCCACCGAGGCCTCGCCATCGCTGAACTCGGCCTCGTAGGGCGGGAACAGACCCAGGGCCACGGGAACGACCTGGCCGGGCAAGAGCACCGGTTCGTCGTTCATCAGGTGCGAACGCGGCGAGTCGCCGTCGAAGTCGACCGACGCGATGCGGGTGGGCGCGTTGGAGTCGGCGAGCAGGTGGGTGAACTCGGGGCTGAGCTGCATCGAGCCTTCGCTACCGCGCAGGAGCTCGAGCTCGCTGCCCTCGCGAAGCAGTAGAAGCTCGTCCTTTTCGTCGGTGTCCAGGTCGCCGAACGAAAGGTCGATGGTCGCGTCGTCGATCGTCTGCGAGTTGAGTACGCCGACGGCCCCGCCCATGGCGGTGTAGGCGTGAAGCTGTGCGTCGCTGAGCACGCCGCCTGGCTCGATGCCGAAGATCTCGTCCACACCGTCGCCATCGGGGTCACCGACGTCGATCGCGGTGAGGTCGAAGCCGGCCTGACCCTGGAAGTCTTCGCCGTCTCCGTTGACCTCGAGCACGAACAACACCGCGTTGTCGGCGTTTTCGAGCAGCAGGACGACCTCGTTCTGCCCGTCACCGTCGACGTCGCCGATGCCCGCGTCCCGGCCGTTGCCGTTTTGGAAGAAGCCGGTCAGGCAGTCGCGCGTGTCCATGCTGCACAGCGCGTAGTTGCCGAACTGCCCCAACACGAACACCTCGTCCTTGTCGTCGCCGTCGGTGTCTCCCGCGGCCAGGGCGTAGGGCGGGAAGCCGACGTCGATTTCGACCTCTTCCTCGATGCCGCCCACACGAATGCGCGAGCTTCCGGCGGTGGCGACCACGAACAGTTCGGGATTGGTCCCGAAGAAGTCGCCGCCGGCGACGTCGACCACCGCGGTGTCGCCCATGTTCCACGAGCCCGGGTATTCGATCGAACCGGTGAGCGGGGTGTATCCGTCGACGAAGAAGTTGCCTTCGTTGGCCTCGCTGTCCGCGACGACGAACTCGCGGTCGATCAGGAAGCGCAGGTTGGCCGACATCGGTGGCGCCGATACGTAGGGGCCGTCTTGGCAGCGCTGCATCTGGCAGACGTTGTCGACGCAGGTCTCGCCCGTGCCGCAGTCCTCGGGCACGTCGCACCCGACGTCCTCTTCGTCGCGTGCACCACTGCCGGGACCATCGTCTCCGCCGTCGTCGTCGGGGTCGCCGTCGTCTTCGACCATCTCACCGCGGATGTCGTCGAACTCGGACTGGTTGCAGCCCGTGATGCCGAGCCCGAGGCCGAAGCCGAGCGCTACGCGGTACGCGTTCCGTGAGAGTCGTTTCATGTCGAGGTCCTAGGCTGCTTAGAAGTGGTAGGAGAGCGTGTACTCCTGGCAGACGCCAGGTTCGCTGCCGGTCACGCTCATGTAGATCAGGGCGCTATCGTCGGAGAGGGCTCCGCCGCAGCTGAGGTTGATGTCGAAGCCACCGGTGTCGGTGCCGCAGCATCCGGGACGACCGTTGGGCGAGGGCTGCTGCGTGGTGCCCTTGTTGCAAGTGACGTCGGTGTTTTCGAGCCCGTTGAGACACTCGGCGTACATGCAGACTTCGAGCGCGTTGACGTTGACCTGCACGTAGGGGCCGACGACGGCGAACGTGGTGTCGGAGCCCTCGTAGACGAACCAGTCGATGTCGTTGGCGGCTTCGAGCTCACCGGCGATCATGCTGCCTTGGTCGTCGTCGTCGGTGATCGCACCGAGATCCGCAGCCTGAATCTCGCCGTTGTTGGGTTCGTTGGGGTCGTCGCCGCACTCGCCAGGCTCCACGCAGGTGCCTTCGGGGCAGATCAACGCGCCGGCGCACTCTTCGTTGAACATGCAGGGGCAGCCCCCGTAGTCGCAGACATCGTCGGTGTCACTCTCGCTGTCGCCCGTGGGGTCGTCGGTCTCCGAGCCGCCGGTGGGGTCAGTCGGGTTGGTGGAGTCGGTCGGGTTGGTATCCGAACCGTCGGTTTCCCCGGTCGTGCTGGCAGTGGCCTCGCAGGCGTCGTCGTAGTGGTCGAAGACGCCGTCGACCATGCAGGTCGCGGTTTCGCTGGGAAGGTCGCGGGCAAGCACCTGCTTGGCGCAGCTCTCGAACCCGTCGGCACATGCGTCGCCGGTCGTGCATTCGTCTTGCACCCGTTCGAGCGCGTCGCGAGTGAGGACGCGAGCGAGTCGGCCCGCGCGTGCGAGCGGCGTTTCGTCTTCGCCCGAGAGGACCTCGTCTTCGCAGTCGCCCGATCCGTCGCCGCATTCGAGGCAGATCGCGGTGGCGAATTCTTCGACGAGGGAGGAGGTGGTGGACAGGTCGGTCGCGCGGTCGAAGCAGTCTTGGGGTTTGCCCAACGCGGACATGCAGCGCGCCACTTCGTCCACGATCTCGGGTTGGAGAATGGCCTCCATCGCGGCGCAGTCACGGGCGAGCGCACGCTCACACTCCGTGGGTTCGTCGCAGGGGCTGACGTAGCCCTCGAGTGACGGGCAGAACCCCGCTGCACCGCCGTTCTCGCCGTCCGATGCCTCGCACGCCAAGCCGGCGCCCATGACGACACCGACGAGCCCGAGCCCAATCAACCGCAGCTTTTCCATGTCCCGCTCGTCGTCCCGAGGCCAGGATACGCCATCGGCGTGCGCCTAGGTGCGACATGTAGTTGTCAATCTTGTGTCAGGCTCCGGAGTGCCCTGAGAACATTGGTGAAATTGCTTGCGTCAACCCCGCGGAAGAACGTTTCACGGGTCGGTCGCGGCCGCCGCAGGACCCGTCGGCGCGGTCACCGGCGGGGCCGTTGGTCCGGTTTTTTGCGCCCCCGGGCCAGGTGTGTGTTCAGTGGGCCACCACCCATGCCCATCCTCGAATTCTCTTCGGTCACGATGACCTACGGGCGCGGGCGCGCGAAGACCGTGGCCCTGAGCGACGTCTCCTTCGATGTGCCCGAGGGGGCGTTCTCCGTGCTCGTGGGCCCGTCGGGTGCGGGAAAGAGCACGTTGCTCAAGCTGATCCTGGCGATGGAGCGCCCCGACGAGGGCACGATTCGAGTCGCCGAGCGGGACATTCATCGACTGCGCAAGCACTCGATCCCCTATCTGCGTCGCAACGTCGGCGCGGTCTTTCAAGATTTCAAACTGCTGCCCGATGCGTCGCCGCTGGAGAACGTCGCGCTCGCGTTGCAGGTGCTCGGTTTGCCCCGTCGAGAGGTGCGCGCGCGTGCGAGCCGAGCGTTGGAGCAGGTCGAGCTGGACCCGGGCACCAAGCGGTCCGTGTCTCGGATGTCGGGTGGAGAGCAGCAGCGGGTGGCCATTGCACGTGCGCTCTCGGGTGAGCCCGCGATCCTTCTTGCGGACGAGCCCACCGGAAACCTCGACCCGCGCCTGAGCCGGGAGATTCTCGACGTGCTCGCGCGGATCAACGCGCGTGGGACGACGGTGATGCTCGCGACCCACGATCCCATCGTGCGTGAGGCGGGCGTGGTGACCCACGAGCTGCAACTCGATGGGGGGCGCTTGATCGGAGACACGCTCGCCGACGTCGACGCGGCGCAGCCCGTAGACCTCGAGGCCGACACAGCACCCGTGGTGGCCGACGCGATGCCGGTTGGAGCGGTCGCATGAGGGATTGGGGCAACACGATGCGAGCGGCGGGCTACGTCGTTTCGCGAGCGTTTCGTGGCATGGCGCAGGCGCCGATGGTGCAGCTGCTCGCCGTCGCCACCACGGCGGTGTGCATGTTGCTGCTGGGCACGGTGATGTTGGCGTGGACCAACGCCCAGAGCGTCGCGAGTGCATGGGGCATCGACGTGCCCGTCACCGTCTACCTGCACGATGACGCGCCGACGGATGAGATCGAAGAGCTGACCGGCTTGCTCGAGGCGATTCCCGAGGTCACGACCGTGGAGCGGGTCACGCCCGAAGACGCGATGGTCCGTCTTGCGGACGGCCTCGGCGGCGACGCGGGCATGCTCGAAGGCATCGAGCCGGAGGTGCTCCCCGCATCGCTCGAGATTCATCTACAAGAAGGCACCTCGTCGACGTTCGTGGGAGCGTTGGCCGACAAGGTCGGTGCGTTCGGCATCGTGGAAGACGTCGCGGTCGCGGGGAGTTGGGCCGACCAAGCCCAAGCCATGCTCGAGACGGTGGGCAACATGGCGCTCGGTGCTGCCAGCCTGGTTGGTTTTGCCTGCATGGCCATCGTGTGGAGCACGATTCGCCTCGCCGTGTACGCGCGGCGTTCCGAGATTCAGATCCTGCGCCTCGTGGGAGGCTCGACCCAGTTCGTGCGGGGGCCATTCATCGTCGAAGGGCTGATGCAGGGCGCACTGGGAGCCGCACTCGCGCTGTCGATCCTCTACGCGGGGTTCGACACGGTGCGCCCGTTCCTCGAAGACGGGCTGTCGCTCTTGTTCGCCGCGGGCACGCTGCGTTTCTTCACCCCGATGGAGCTGGGCCTCGGCGTGGCCTTTGGTGCTCTCGTGGGCTTGCTGGGTTCTCGCGCGGCAGCGGGACGCTACGTGGTGACCTGATGCGTCGACGACCCGCGATACTGCTGGGCATGCTGGCCTTGGTGCTGGCGGGTTCGGTGCACGCGCGAGACAAGGCGCCCGCGCGGCTCCGGGAGACGCTCGAGCGTGAGCTCGGGCTGACGAAAGCCTCGACCGAACTCGCGGAGTCGCTGGCGTCGTTGGACCGCGAACGCTCCAGTTTGGAGTACACCGCGACGGTGCTCGACCACGCGGCGCGCGAGAGCATGCGGCGTCTGGACGCGTATCGAAAACGACGCACGGACCGGGAAAACACCGCGCGTTCGAGAGCTCGGTCGCTCTACAAACTGTCGCGCGGCGGTGTGGCTCGCCTGGCCTTCGAGAGCGCCGGTGGGGGCGATCGCGAGCAAGAGCTCGAGCACCGTATCCTGCGCGGGCGCGCGCTTCGATTCCTGGTGCGGCACGACCTGGATGAGCTGAGCGTCTATCAGCGTGCCGAAGAGCGGGCTGCATCGGAGCTCGTCGCGGCGTCGCGAGAGATGCAGACGTTGGGTGCGATCACGATGGTCGGTGCGGTGCAGGAACACGCGCTGGTTTCGGCGGAGCACGCGATCAACCCCGACCTGCGATCCACGATGAAGTCGAGGCGTCGCCTGGCCGACAAACTCGACGGGGAGCTGTCGCGTGAGCACAAGGTGCTGCTGCGCAATGTGAAACGGAACTGGCGATCGCTACGGTCGCTGCGCGGACTCGACGGTGCGCCGCGACTGGTTCGCCCGGTGCAAGGCAGGGTCGTCGGACGCTTCGGTCCCTACACCGACCGTGTGCTCGACCTGCCCTCGATTCGCAACGGCGTGGAGCTCAAGGCGCGGCGCGACGAGCCCGTGCGAGCGATGGCCGACGGACGCGTGGTGATGGTGACCGCACTTCCCGGCTACGAGAACGTGGTGGTGCTCGATCACGGCGGCGGTCAGTACACGTTGACCGCTCGCCTCTGGGACATCGCGGTCGAAGAGGGCCAGGAGATCGAAGGCGGCATGCTGCTGGGACGGGTGGCGAGCAAGGCCACCGACGACGGCCTGGGCAGCACGGTGTACGTCGAGCTGCGCCACGGCGAGAAGCCGGTCGACCCGACGGCCTATCTCAAGCGCGCGCGTCGAAGCGAGTAGCCGTGCGCTACTGGGCGACGAACTCGAGTGAGCTGAGCGCCGCGTAGCAGGTCAGGCGATCGGCGGTCGCGGTGTCGGGTGCCTGTGTGGCGATGGCGGCGTAGGCCTCCAGCTCGTCCGCGTCGGGGTCGCGGGCGAGGACCTGCTGGAGCAGTGGCGTGGGGTCGGCGCTGATGCTGGGGTAGCGCTCCTGAAACTGGATCGAGCTGCACACGGGCTCGAGACTCTTCACCCAGACACCCATCTTCTGCGGGTTCCAGACCAGGTCGGCGGCGATGTTGCCCGAGAAGTCGTGGTCACCGAGTTGGATGCGGCGCATGTACAGCGCATCGAAGATGAAGTGATCCTCGTCCACCCCGACGATGTTGGCGAGGTTGGTCATGCGGACGTGAAACGGCAGCAGCCGGGCCTCGGTGCCGGGGAGTTCGAACGGCTCCTCCTCTTCGGCTGGCTCCGGCTGTTCGTCGTCGCCCTCGGACTCACCACCGCCCTCGTCCCCGTCGTGGTCATCGCCGCCCGGGCCACCATCGTCACCAACTTCGCCGACGGCATCGTTGCCGAGCCCTTGATCGACCACGGCATCAAAGCCCGTGTAACAGGCCGAGGTGCACAGCAAGGTGGCGAGCAGCGTGCAGGGGATTGCGTGGGTCTGCATGGCGGTGGCTCTCAGGTCAGCATGAAGTTCAGAGGGCTCACGCCCGCGACATCTTCGAACTCGTCACAGAGGTCGTCGGGCATTTCGAGCGCCTTCATCACCGTGCGCCACGAGCGGGAGCCGTCGAGGCGGTTCGAGTTGTCGGTGACGGGCGCCATGAGGGAGCCGTCGTCGTTGGGCACGTGGTAGCCGTAGGTGTGGCCATCGCCGGAGTTCCCGGCCACGGATACGTCGCCGTAGTAGCCCCCGCGAACGTTGCGGCCGGCCATCACGAAGGTGTTCTTGCCCGAGTTGCCGTAGGAGTTGCCGTTGGGCGCCCGGCCGCCGTCGGTGCTGTAGAGCACGATCAGCGTTTGTTCGTAGATGCCTGCGGCCTTGAGCGACTCGATGAGCCGCGCCAGGGGCAACGCCGCCTGCAAACCCATCGTGTTCATCACGCTCTCGCTGCGAGAGCCGTGCACGTCGAGGTAGTCGAACTCGAGGGAGACCGAGCGGGTGACGTCGTTGGAGATCAGCTTGAACGCCCAGGCGGCCTGCTCCCAGATGTTGGCCTTGAGGTTGTCGCCGACCTGGTCGGGGACGCCCGCGCTCCAGTAGGCGATCTCCTCCTCGGTCAGTGGCATCGATACGACTTGGGTGTCGCCGGTGTGCCAAAGACCGGCAGCTTCTCCGAGGTTGGCGTGGTGACGCTCGTGGGCCGCGGGTTGAAACGCGTTGCGCTGGAAGAAGCCCGCGTCGACTCGCCGAAGCGTCTCGGAGAGGATGTCGGCCTCCTGCGGCGTGGGCAGAATGTTGAGGTCTTCGACCGTGTCGGGGAAGGTGTCGAACAGCTCCTGGACGCTCTGAATGCGGGTGAGCTCGCCTTCGGGCTTGGTGCCCGCAAAGTGGCAGGCGGTGTGAAAACGGCTGATGAACTTCATCGTGATGCCGTTGCGAAGGCTGGGATCGAGCTGCTTCTGCACGTAGTTGTGCAGGCACGCGGGCGTCGGTGTGCTCGAGTAGAAGTAGTCGTTGCCCTGTTCGCCAAAGCCCGGCTCCTGCTCCCACACGGGCATCTTGGAGCCGGACTGCTGCTTGGAACGCCCCGGGGATCGCATCGCGTTGACCGCTTCGTGGCCATGAATCGCACCGATGCACAGCTCGTTGCTCTCGCACACGGCGATCGAGTCGAGGTGCGGCATCAGCTCCATCGAGTCGGGCGTCAGGTAGAAGTTGTTGCCTGCGGCGGTGATGTTCTCCGCACCGTAGAACAGCGAGCACTGATTGCCTTCGGCGCCCCGGATCAGGTTGGTCTCGGTCGCGAGGCCCGGCGGCACGAACACGTGGCCGAAGTCCCACTGGTCGCGCAGGTTGATCTCGATGAAGTAGGTGGGAACGAGGTCGGCTTGGGTGTAGGCGTGGGCGGTGCCAAAGAGCTCTTCGTGCATGGCGAACCGAAAGCCGGCCCCGACCCCGCCGGCGAACATCGGCACGCCGAGCGCCGCCCCGACCGTCTGCATGAAGCGACGACGCCGCAGGGGGTGAATCTCTTCGATGCGAGGTTTCTTGCCCATGACTCTCACTCCAGGCCCGCCACGGCGGCGCGAATGACTTCTTCGTTGGTGAACACGGTGAGCGCGATCTCGCGAACGGAGGGGTCGCCGGAGGTGGCGAGCACGGTCTCGGCGAGCGTGGTGACCAACTCTTGGTCGATCTCTTCGCTCGTTCCCGACTCCCGCCCGAAGGCGTGGCCGATCAGGTTCTTCGCGGCGCAGCTGTAGAACAGCGGATGGTCGGCCAACACCTCGGCCGCCTCGCGCAGGTTGGCGACGTCTTCGCCGAACATCTGGGAGCGTTCGCTCGCGGCGTCGAGCGGGTTCTCGAAGTGCGAGGCGTTGAGTCCGTCGTAGGAGGTGCCCAGCTCATAGGGCTGGCCGTTCTCCTGCAGGCCCTCGGCCTGAAGGCCAGAGGCTTCGCCTTGCCACAGCCCGTCTTCGTCGAACTTGATGAAGAACTGGGCGTGCGCTCCGAACTGCGAGTGACAGCTGTAACAACCTGCACCGTTGCCGAACCCGCCCAGCGCTTCTTCTTCGGTCTGCTCGTCGGGCGACTGGGCGCGGAACATCGGGATGAAGATGTCCTTTTCGAGCGGGACCTGGATCGTGGGCTCCATGGGGTAGCCGCGACAGGCGAACACCTCGAGCATGCGAAGGGCACGGGTGAGGTTGAACCGGCCTTTGTTGGGAATGAGGTAGGCCCGGGTCGCGAGGACGCCGGCTTCGAACGGAGCCCCGGTGTCGCACTCGATCATCAGGCCCTCGGCGTCGACGCAGTAGTCGGCGGTGAGGATCGTCGACCAGGGCAGGTCGTCGCCCACGACTTGCGCCACGAGGTTTCCGGGGAGCTCGAAGTCGATGCCGTCTCGCTCGCCGCTGGCTTGCAACTCGTTTTGGACCATGTCGCGCATCGCCTCGGCAAAGCCCGTGGTGGTGGTCCACTCCTCGAGCAGCGCGGCGATGGCATTCTCGCCCTCGGTCTGAATGCGGGTGTTCTCGTCGTAGCTCAGGGAGCGACCGGCGATCGCGGGCGCGAGCATGCCGAGGTAGAACCGGACCTGCGCGGTGGTGAGCGGCGGAAGCTCCTCGGGTTCGTCGTCGGCGGGCTCGCTCTCGCCGCCACTTTCCCCGGCAGCGTCGTCGTCTTGCGGAGCGTCGGGGCTCTCGCCCGTGGGCGCGGGGTCTTCGGGCCCCACCGGCCCGGTGCCGAAGGGCTCCAGGGCAGGGGAGTCGATGGCGCCCTCGTAGCAGCCAGTGGCCAACACGAACGCGAGTCCGACTAGCGCTGAGTTCCTCATTGCGGCCTCGTTCCCGCGTCTCGTTCCCGGAGCCCCCGCGCTTGTCTCGTTGGACCCGCTTTGCTGAACACTGGGTGCCGCGGCTTACGGATGCCGCTACACTCGGCCTCGTGAGTCGGATTCGAAGCGTCGTGTTCGGAGCGAGCATGTTGGCGGCCGGGGTCGTGCTCGGCGCCAGTGGGAGCGCTGCGGTCGCGTCGGATCCCGAGCCCAAGGCCGCGCCGCCGAGTTACTCGAGGTACGCCAAGCTCGACATGTTCGCGCGGGCGCTCGCGATCATCGAGCAGTACTACGTGCGTCCCGTCGACGACCAAGCGATCGTCTACGCGGCGCTGCGCGGCTTGGTGTCGGAGCTCGACCCGCACACGTCGTTCCTACCGCCGCAAGATGCCAAGCTCCTGCGCGAGGACATCGAGGGCGCGTTCGGGGGCATCGGCATGGTGGTGGTGCTCGGCCGGGAGAACACCGGGGAGCGCTTTCTCGATGTGCGCGACGTGATCCCCGGCGGCCCCGCCGACAAGGCCAACATCGCGCCCGGCCACCGGGTGCTCGCGATCAACGGCCAGTCGATCGCCCAGTTCGTCGACTTGCAGCGCGCGATCACGGTGATCCGCGGGGAGCCGGGCACCACGGTCAAGCTCACCGTCGAAGACCCGGTTCGCGGAGTCAAACGCACGGTCGAGCTCGCGCGCGCGATCATCGATACCCCTCCGGTAGAGGTGCGCAGCTTGGGCGAGGGCATTGGTGTGCTGCGGTTGCGCGACTTCCCCGAAGACGCGGCCGCCGACGTCAAAGACGGCGTCCTGGCGCTGCAAAAACAGGCCGGCGATGAAGGGCTGCGCGGGCTGGTGCTCGACTTGCGGGACAACGGCGGAGGTCTGCTCGACGAGGCGATTCGTATCGTCGATCTGTTCGTCGAAGAGGGCGCCATCGTGCGCACCCGAGGACGCCGAGGTGTGGTGCTCGATGAAGCCCGCGCGCGCAGAGTGACCACGCTCGACCCCATTCCTTTGGTGGTCTTGGTCAACAAGGGCTCGGCATCGGCGTCGGAGATCGTGGCCGGTGCGCTGCAAGACCACCGGCGCGCGCTGATCATCGGCGAGCGAACGTACGGCAAGGGGTCGGTGCAAGCTCCGTTCGAGCTCAGCGACGGAAGCCTGCTCAAGCTCACCACAGCGCTCTACTACACGCCCAACGACCGCTTGATTCAGGCCAGCGGCATCATGCCCGACGTGTTCGTTGGAACGACCGAGCCCGGAGCCAAGGTCGACCAGGACTCGCGCCCCGAGATTCGCCCCGAGCGCGAGAGCCCCCGGCACCTCGAACCCGAGGACTTCGGCCGAGCCTCGCCGTCATTGGCCAACGCATCGGCGGCCGAGGTCGCCGCGGCCGACGATGTGCAGCTGCGCCGCGCAGTCCAGCACCTCAAGGCCTGGGAGCGGGTGGGCGCGCAGGGGCGTCGGTGAGCGGCGTAGACCATCGCCTGCTCATCACCGCGATCTTTGCCGTCTTCGCGCTCCTCGAGCTATTCGCGGGGCGCTTCATCACCAAGGCCACGACCCGCCGCGACCTGGTCATCGAGGTCGTCTCGTCGGTCACGATCTTGGCATTCACCGTTCCGGGCATCGTGTGGATCGTCGATGCGGCGGGCCAAAGCCTGGTGCCACAGTGGCGTGACCTGTGGGTGGACTGGCCTTGGTGGCTGATGCTCGTCGTCTTGTTGGTCGCCGACGACATGACGCAGTACTGGTGGCACCGCATCAACCACTCCGTGCCGTGGCTGTTTCATCTGCATCGTGCACACCACACGGCCCGGTACATGAGCGTGCGGATGACGTTCCGCAACAACGTCTTCTACTACTGGCTGATGCCCGGGCTCTGGCTCTCGGCCGGACTGATCTTCTTGGGCTTTGGCTCCGTGTATGCCGTCTATGCCATCGTGAAGATGGCGGTCATCGTTGGGGCCCATTCCAGCGTGCGTTGGGACGCTCCGCTGTATCGCAGCACGCTCGGCCGCACGATCATGTGGGTGCTCGAGCGGCTGATCTCCACGCCCGCCACCCACAACGCGCACCACGGCTTGCACGCCGACGACCCCGCGACCTTCTACGCGGGCAACTACGGCAACCTGCTGTTTCTGTGGGACGTCGTGTTCGGCACCGCCAGGATCACACGCACGTATCCCCGCGCCTACGGCGTAGAAAACGAAGCACCGCGTTCGTGGAGACACGAGCTGCTATGGCCGCTCTTTCGTCGGTGAAGGTCCGAGGCGCGCGGATTCTGCCGGCGGTGGGGGTCGTGGGGGCGGCACGATGAAGGGGCAGTGACGACGGCACACAGTCCTTGGAACATCGAGGAGTCGGACTTCCCGATCGAGGGGACGTTGGGCGAGCAGGTGGCGTTTTGTCTGGGCTATGCCGTGCTCGCACCCTCGGGGCACAACACGCAGCCGTGGCGGTTTCGCATCGTGCAAGGCTCCGAGGTGCAGGTGTTTGCGGATCGCTCGCGAGCGTTGCCCGTGGTGGACCCGGACGACCGCGAGCTGGTGCTCAGCTGCGGAGCTGCATTGTTCTTCTTGCGGGTCGCGTTGTCGCACTTCGGATTGGGGGCTCAGACACAGCTGTGTCCTCGGCCCGACCAGCCTGACCTTCTGGCGACGGTTCGGGTCGGCGCAGACGGTGCCGAGACGTTGGCAGGGTTGTTCGACGCCATCGGCACCCGCAGCACCAACCGAGAGGCGTTCGAGGACGAGGTCGTGCCCGCCGAGCTTCGGGTTGGGCTACGAGACGCGGCACAGCGGGAGTCGTGCCGGCTTTGGTCCAGCGACCGACGCGAACTGCGAGAGGCGTTGGCGGCCCTGGTCGCGCAGGGGGATGTCGAGCAGATGGCGGACTCGGCGTTTCGCACCGAGCTCGCGCACTGGGTGCGGCGGAGTCGGGCCTCGACGCACGATGGGATGCCGGCCTACGCGTTCGGGGTGAACGAGCACTTGGACTTCGTGACGCCGCTGGCGGCACTCACGATTCGGCGGTTCAATCGCGGCAAGTCGCAAGCCGCGAAAGATCATGAGCTAGCGGTGGGGTCGCCGTTGCTGGCGGTGCTCTCGACCGAAGGCGACGGTGTCGAAGACTGGATGCGTGCCGGACAGGCGCTTGCGCGGGTGCTGTTGTTGGCCGAGGCCAACGGCCTGCGAGCCTCGTACCTCAACCAGCCGATCGAGGTCGCCGCGCTGCGGGCCCGGGTCGGTGCGATCGCGGATGGAGCTGCGTGCCCGCAGGTCCTGCTTCGCATGGGGTTCGGACCTCCTCGTACGCCGCCGACCCCTCGGCGGCCCGTGGCCGAAGTTCTCGAGGTCGACTGAGTGCGTTGGCCTCGTCGGTGGTGCATCATCGAGTCGTGGCCAACGACTCCGAGGAGACGGCGCTTGCGAAGTCCGAACCCGCCGCGGTCGACCGCTACGAGCAGGAGTTCATGGCGGGGCAGGGCACCGTGCTCTACCGGGCTAAAGCCCGCGCCCACTGGTCACTTGCGGCGATGATCCTGGGCTTGGGGGGCGCAGCGTCCCTCGCGACCGTTGCGGTCACTCCGATCCTCTCCGTGGCGATCTTCATGTCGCTGGCGCTGATGTACATCCTGTTCGCGGTTCTGCGGGTGACCGTGTCCGAGGGCGCGCTCAACATTCAGCTCGGACTGTGGGGCCCGACGATCCCCATCTCTTCCATCGTCAGCGCCGAGGCGACGACCTACAAGTTCAGCGACTTTGGCGGCTGGGGCATTCGCCTCAGCCCCAGCAAGGGCACGATGTACAACATGCCCGGCGACGGCGGGCAGGCGCTGAAGGTCGTTTGGCGCACGGCGAAAGGACGCACCAAGACGACATGGGTGGGCACACGCGAAGCCCCGGCCTTGGTCAAGGCGATCGAACGCGCCCGCGGTCAGGCGTTGCCCGCAGCAGACGGGCCGGACGCATTGCCTGAAGCCGACGTTCGCTGAACGGGGCGCGCCTGCGAGTTCTGCGCTCCCGCCGTGGCCCGGGATTCTTGGGTGCGGCTGTGGGCGGTGATACGAAGGGGGTGGTGGCCTCGGAGAAGCCCGGCGTTGGACTTCCGCTCTGGATCGCGGCTGCCGTGGTGCTGTTTTGGGTCGTGCCGCGGCCGCCCGAGACGCCGCGGCAGTTGCCCGAGGACGTGGCGGCGATGCAGCGTGCCGCGCAGTTCGTGGTGCGAGACACGAAGCAGTGGCAGGAGGACCACGGCGACCGAAGCCTGGCGTGGGAGGAGGCCGACGGCCATCTGGCGATCGTGATCGACGATGTCGGGCGGGAGCTTCACCTGTTGGAGAAGCTGGTGTCGCTGCGGTACCGGCTGACGTTCTCGGTGTTGCCCGGCTCGGTCTATGCCACGGGTGCGCAGCTTCGGCTCGGGGCTGACCGTCGGCGCTATCGCGAGGTGATGCTGCACCTGCCGATGGAGCCCAACGCGTCGGAGACGATGCACGAGGGGGACGAGTCGCAGGAGACGTTCTTGCTGACCACCGATGACGCCCAGGCGATTCGCGCCAAGACAGAGGCGGCCCTGGACAAGGTGCCTGCGGCGGTGGGGCTCAACAATCACATGGGGTCGCGGCTCACCGCCGACCGAGCCGCGATGGATGCGGTGATGGATGTGCTGCGCGAGCGCGAGCTCTTCTTCCTCGACTCGCGCACGCACCACGACACCCAGGGCATGGTTGCCGCAAAGAGCAAGGGCGTGCCTGCGCTGGCGCGGCAGGTGTTCTTGGACCACGACCCTTCCGCCGAAGCCATCGCTGCGCAGCTGGATGAAGCCGCGCGTCTGTCCCGAAAGGGGCCGACCGTCGCGATCGGCCACCCTTCGGCCGAGATGTACGAAGTGCTGGCGACCAAGCTCCCCGAGCTGCTCGAAGCGGGCGTTGCGGTGTATCCGCTGTCGCACGTGCTCGAACATCAGCTCCGTGGGGACGCTGCCCCCGCGTCCGACAGCACGCAGAAGTGACCACGTCTTCGAAACTAGGAACGGACTTGGAACCTGCTAGTACTCGGCCACCCCTGCCTGTGGCCGGGTACTAGCGATACACTCGTTCGCGTGAAGCTTCGACGCCTCGCCTTTGCGTTGACCGGTGCAGTGTTCGTGGCGACAGGGTGTCGTCCCAATCCCGAGCTTGCGGAGCTTCCAGCGCCCGAAGCCGCGCCCGCAGGGGAGGCGTCGCTCGAGGCGTTGGCCGGGCGCATCGACCCGGGGCCGCAGGCCATGCTGACCGAAGGGCTGCCGCCGTGGATGTTCGCGATGCTGGGGCTGGAGGCGAAACCGAGTGCGCCCGCAGACGTACTGTTGGTGATGTCCAGGGCCGAGCAGGCCAAGTTCGACGCCTCGCTCGCGATGGGCATCGAGGACAACCTGGCGATGGTCGGGGCGATTCGATCGCTGGCCCGCGCGGTGGCGCTCGCGGAGCAGGCCGCTGCCGCAGGAGCGCGAGACGCTGAGACGTTGGCCCGACTGGAGCGGGTGTACGCGGCGGTCGACGTGCCGCTGCTCGCGGGCGACCGCAACACGTTCTCGCAGTTCCTCTCGCTGTTCGCTCAGGTCGCAGCTGCCGATGGGGTCGGCCCTTCGGATGGCGCTCAAATGCAGCAGCTGGCCGGGGTTGTGCAGAGCGCGGTCAAGGCTGCAGGCCCGCTGCATCGGCACACCGTCGCCGAGCTCGTCCGCGTCGACCCCGAGCACGAGGCGGTCGCGACCGGGTTGCTGGCAGCGGCCAAAGCTCGTCGCGGGACCGATGACGATTGGACCGTCGAGGCCGCGACCGCCGCGGTCGAGTTGCGAGGGGTGGAGGCCGACGACACGGCGCAGCTCGACTTGGCCCGGGTTTGTTTCGCCGCACTGGACGTCGCGTGTGGCGACCAGGCGCTGGCCGCTGGGTCGAAGCATCGCGACGCTGCCAGCGTGCGTGACAGCGGCGAGCTCGCGCGGCGCATCGTCGAACTTCAGGCCGTGTCTTCGTTCGACCAGAAGCTGGAGCGCGCCGAGGCGCAGCTCGAGCTGGGGCGACACGGCGCGGCGCAGGCGGAGTTCGAGGCGCTGCGAGCCGAGGCGCCCAAGGACGCGCGCCCCGTGGGAGGCCTCGCCAAGCTCGCGATCGAAACCCGGTTCGACTTCATCGGTGCCGCGGAGCTCATCGACGCCGCCGGTCCGCTGGAGAACGCTGACGAAGCGTTCTACGCGTTGGCAATCGGGACCCGGGCCACGGCTGCGATGGCCACGACCATTCCGCACGCGATCTCGGGCGACCGTGCCTCCACGGGCCGAGCATTGCGACCGTTGATGGCCCGCATGCGGACCGACGTGGATGGGTACGCCAAGCTCGGCAACTCGGATGGTCGTTTTCTCGCGGTGCTGCTCGACGTCGGCGAGGTGCTGCTCGACCAATACGTGAAGACGGGCGCACCCAGCCTTCGTGACGTGCCCGACCTGACCGCGCGCATCGTGGCGCTTCAGGCTCAGGTCCCCGACAATGCGCATGCGTATCGCTTGTTGATGTCGGCCTCACTGTTCGAGCCCGACAAAGCGCAAGCGATCGCCGCCGCTTCGGTCAAACCACCTCCGGGGCCCGACCACGCAATGCTTGCCATCCGTCACGCGCGGGCGCTCTGCGACCTCGCCGTGACCTGGGGCGATGCGGCGCTGGCCAAGCAGAGTCGCGAGGCTGCGCTCGAGCTCGAACCCTCTGCCGAGGCCGCGCTTCTGGCCGCCGACACACTCCTGGTTGCCGAGATGCTGCATGACTCCGGTGCGTGGAAGGTCGTGGCCGCCAACCATGAGCGGCTGTTCGAGGGAGGCATCGAGCCCGAGGACGCGCGCGCCCTCAACAACACTGCGCTGGCGTTGTGGCGAATGGGTGACCGAGAGATGGCGACGAAGGCCTGGACGCTGAGCAGCGACCTGGCGACCGACTACGTCGATGTTGCGCGGCTCAACCTCCTGCTGGCCACCACCGCCGAAGGCAGCCCCGAGGCGGTTGCGGGCATGCAGTCGTTGGCGCGCGACAGCAAGACGGCCGGGGTGCGCATCGTGGCGCTTGCGTGGCTCGAGGCGTGGGCCAAGGGCAAGAAGGCCAAGCGCGAGGCTGCAGCTGCACTCGCCGCGGCCGTCGAGGCCGAACTTGCCGACGCGACGCGTCCCACCGCCCCCGACCCGTACTCGGGTGTGTTGTTGCAGGGGTCCTTGCAGGCCTCGTTCGGGTACACGGTGAAACAGGGTCTGGAGATCAACCTCGACGGCAGCGGGTTGCCGTGGGCGATTCGAACGCCGAAGCGGCCATGATGCGTTGCGTCGGGCTCGGGGTCGTCTTTGGGTTGCTCGGGTGCGCCCCCCCGAGTGACGTGGCCGCACACCGTGACGCCAGCGCGGTCGGCGGGCACCGACGCGCCGTGTTTGCGTTGCGGGACGAGCAGCGCGCCGCCGACTACCCGTTGGCGTTTTCCGAGCTGCGCCCCGAGCTCGATCGCATGAGGGCTCGGGCAGGGGAACGAACGGGGTTCGTGCAGCCCGACCTCGATGCGGTGCGTTCGTTCGCGATCCCTGCAGAGTGGACCGACGCACGCGCTCGGTCGTGGGCGGCGGAGATGGAGGCGGAGACCGAGTGGATGGTGCTGCGGCTCGAGCCTACGCCCTCGCCCGAAGACATTGCGCCGAGCACACCGAGCTACGTCGACGGCCAGGGGTATCTGGAGGCGGAGGGCGGCATCGGTGCCGCACAGGCACACGCGATGGGCCTACGCGGCGCGGGGCTCACGATTCACGAGGTCGAGTACGGATGGCGTACGTCCCACGAAGATCTCGTCGACGTCGACGTGTTGCCCGAAGCGGGGCAGACCGTGGCCCAAGAGGCGCTGATGACGGGGCTCGCGCCCGAACACGGCACCGCGTCGGTGGGCATGTTGGTCGCGCCCCACAACGGCTACGGCATCGACGGATTGGTGCCTGATGCCCAGCTTCGGACCTACCCCGAGTGGAGTGAGGAAGATGGCCTGCGTCGCAGTGAGGCCGTCGCATCGGCGATCTCGCAGGCACAGCCTGGCGACATCGTGATGCTGCAGATGCAGGCCCAGCACCCTGCGACCGGGCAACTCGGGCCGGCAGAGCTGGAGCAGGACGTCTGGATGCTGACGCGCATGGCTTCCGATGCGGGCGTGCTCGTGGTGGCGGCGGGCGGCAACGGTGCCTTCGACCTCGATGGGGTCGATGCAGCGGAGTATCGGGAGCGAGGGCACAGCGGGGCGATCCTCGTCGGGGCCGGCGACCCACAGAGCCGTGCCCCGCTCTCGTTCTCCTCGCACGGCCAGCGCATCGATCTACAGGGCTGGGGGAGCGCCGTGTTCACGCTCGGCTATGGTGACCATGCGCGCCTCGGAGACGACGACGACCAGGCCTATACGGCATCCTTCGAGGGCACGAGCGCGGCGTTGCCGATGGTCGTGGCCTCCGCGGCGCTGGTCTCAGAGGCATGGGTGTCCTCCGAGGGCACACCGCCCGAACCCGAAGACCTGCGCCGGCTCTTGGTTGCGACGGGGCAACTACAAGCACAAGGCGTGAACGTCGGCCCTCGTCCCGATGTGCCGGCTGCACTCTCGTGGGTCGGAGCGCGAGAGTCCGATCCTCCCGATGTGGTCATCGTGGAGCCGGCGTCCTCGGTCGAGGCCGTGGTCGACCTGGATGGGGTGCTGGTTCTGCCAGTCGAGGTCGAGGTCGACGACGTCAGCCCGATCTATGCGGTCGAGGTCGAAGTCGATGGTGAGGCCTGGTCCGATGCGGATCGTTCCGCGCCCTACGCGTTCGAGCTCGCACTGGGCGAGGGGGAACACATCGTCCGAGCGCGTGCGGTCGACGCCTGGGGAAACACCGCCGTCACCGCTCCGCTGAGCGTCGACGTCGTGGTCGAGTCGAAAGGATCGTCGTCGGGCGGGGACGCCGACACGTCGGGGGATCCGGGCGACAGTTCGAGTGGGGCAACGAGCCACATGGCGACGGGCGGGGGAGGATCGGGGTGCACCATGGTCACAGGTGACGGGCGCAGGGGCCGGTCACTGGCGATGTCATTCTGCGTGCTGTTGCTGTTTCGGCGCCGCGCAAGGCGAAAGACAGCAAGCCGGCGTGAGGTGTAGTGGGGCCGAATGGTGCCGACGTCGGTGTCGCGCGCACCTCTGCACACGATTGCGCAGGTTCGAATTCTTGTTGCCCACGAACCGTCATTGAACGCCGTTCGAAGGCTCTTGGCCGGCGTTCAGCTTGACACCATTCACGCCGCGTCCTTACCCTTCTCTTCCGGATGGCGCTTCGGCTCATCATTGAGGACGACGAGGGTACGACGACGGTCGTGCCGCTCGGTGCGGACGCCATCACGATCGGCCGGCAGCAGGGCAACACGATCCAGCTGACCGAGAAGAACGTCTCCCGTCGGCACGCTCGCCTGTTCCCCGAGCCCGACGAGGACGCCTGGTTCATCGAAGACCTCGGCAGCTACAACGGCGTCAAGGTCAACGGTGCTGCGGTCGAGGCTCGCAACGAGCTCAAAGAAGGTGACGTCGTCCAGATCGGCGATTACCACCTCACGCTCACCGAGAACGCCGACAAGACGGCGGTCAGCCCTGCGCCCACCGCAGCCAACGACACTGGAGCGCAGCCCGAGGAGCCGATCCTCGCCAGCTCCAGCAACGACCTTCCGCGCCTGTCCACCGAGGACCTCGCGGCGTTGCAGTCGGGCCCCGTGCCCGTGCAGCCGATGCTCGACTCGGGCGCTGTGCCTGCGGTTGCGGCTCCCTCCGGCTTCGAAGAGGAGCGCAAAGGAAGCACCGGGTTGCTCATCGGTGCGGGTGCGGTCGTCGTCGGTGCGCTGGTGTTGGCCGTTGCCTGGATGGCGGGCAGTGGCAACGATGATGCGGCCGCTGCAACCGTGGCCGCGGCCGAGCGCCCCACGGTCAACGAGGCGGCCTCCAAGACGGGAGGCGACGCGAAGACCCTGGCGGGCACACAGCCCGATCCCACCGCGGGTCTCAACCCTGGCGTGATCGAGCCCGAGCCCGTGGCCGATCCCGACGCAGGCGTGGTCGAGGTTGCGCCCGACCCCGAGCCTCCGCCGGTTGCTGACGCCAATCCCACGCCCGAACCCCGTCCCACGTCTCCCCGGCCCACCAAACGCAAGCCGCGGAACAACAAGCCCAAGCAGGACAACCCCAGCACGTCCACCACGCCCAAGAAGACCCCGCCGCCTCCCCCGGCGCCGGAGAAGCCTTCCGTGGACGTCGACGGCCTGCTCAAGCAAGCCAAGAAGGCCTCGTTCGGCAACTTCTCGCAGTGTTACGACTTGGCCAAGAAGGCCCACGACGCCAGCCGCTCGGGCGAGGCCGCCAACCTCATGGGTGTGTGCGCCTGCAAGATGGGCGACGAAGGCAAGGCCAAGCGCGCGGCATCCAAGCTGCGCGGCGCCAAGAAAGACAACGTCGTGAAGCTCTGCGCCAAAAAGGGCATCGAGCTCTAGACGGGCGTATCGGTCAGGGGTGCTGGACTCCGGCGCGGCCGTCGGGTTCTAGCAGGATGTCGGAAAACCCCGTCGACAGAGGTCGACGGGTGTGATCTAGAAGGATGGTGCGCGGCAAGCAGGAGAAGCAGTCCTCGATGCTCTGTTTGATGAACATCGAGGAGCAGGTCCCG